>Ga0182741_1000080_pt1 | contig 158257 bp, 146 predicted proteins | sample eDN5th37CBELigOP_FD_128874 | JGI IMG/M metagenome (GOLD analysis project Ga0182741, IMG submission 128874) | Enriched Organic Plus compost microbial communities from Emeryville, California, USA - eDNA 5th pass 37_C BE-Lig OP (version 2) (version 2) ...
CGCGAAATTCAGTCCGATCACGGCGGGCAGCGTCCGCCAATCGCCCGCAACGGTGACGGTGAGGCTCGATCCGAGGATGACCAGCGGCAAGCCGATCACGAGCACGGGTGCCAGTCGCCCGGCGCGGTCGTGGACGCCCTTGGTACCGCTGGCAACATGCATCCAGATCGCTGTCGAGTCGTACGCGACATCGTTGTGGAGCGACCACCCCAGCAGCAGCAGGATGACTGGGAGAGGCAGCAGCGACAGCATTGCTGGGTCGACCCCCGCGATCCACAGCGCTGCCACCATCACGATCGGCGCGATAGGGATCGCAAAGAGTGCGACCCGATAGCGCGGATCGCGTCGCCAATAGGTCAGGGACCTCGCGGCAATCACCTCACGAGGGTGCGCGGGAAATCGCTCGAAGAGCTCGAGACCGTCGCTGTTGACACCGTCAGGGTCAGGCCGCTCCACTGTCGAGAGCGAGCGCGCGACGATGAGATACCACAGCGCGACCAGCACAAGGAGAGCCGCACCCGCGGCAGCGAAGCGCATCACGGCCGCCGAGACATCACCCTGCTCGAGATACGCGAGCCCCGCAGCGGGAGCGCCCAGAGGCGTCCATCCGAGCACTTCGGCAGTGTCGTGCACGGCGCTGCTGTGCGCCGAGCGAACCGCGTCGGTGAGCAGGAACACGATCAACGGCAGTGCGGCAAGCGCGATCAGGAGCCCGATCCAGCGCAATCCCCCGATGGCGCGACGGGGCACCAGAAGATGCACCGCACCTGAGCTGACGCGGACCAGACTGATCGAAAGACCGATCGTGAGCAGCGCCGAGACGAGCAGGGCCCACGGTGGGACTGCCCAGTCCGGCTGCAGCACCACGAGCGCCGCCATCCACACCAGCAACCAGATCATGGGCCAGCTCAAGACGGTGGAGAGCAGCAGTGCTGTGGCGACGCTTCCCGGTCGTGCCGGGAAGGCGGCAAACTGCCTGGGTTCGAGGTTCCGCACGTTCGCAAAGAGCGGCACGAGGGCGATCGCAGCCATGAGCGCCGAAGCGAGAAACACCCCGATCGAGGCCCTGCCCGCTGCGTCGTTCGAAAGCCACCCCGGGAGCCAGGCGTAGCCGACCGCGAGCGCGATGGCGAGGATCGCGGTGAGCACCGTTCGGAAGATAGCTCGGAATCCACCGCGAAAGACCGAGCCGAGCAGGGCTATTCGGAGTCTGAAGAGCCGCGCAACCACTCGAGCCCCTTCCCTTCTTCGCTGGGCTTGGTCAGGTGCTTGAACCGTTCCTCCAGGCTCACGCCCGCGCGAACCGCGTCGACGGTGCCCTTGGCGACTACCGAGCCGTCGATGATGACGACCACGTGGTCACAGATGCGCTGAATCAGGTCGAGGCTGTGGCTCGACATGATCACGCTGCCTCCACCGGCAACATACTTCTCGAGGATCTCCGTGACGTTCGAGGCCGATACCGGGTCGATCGTTTCGTAGGGCTCGTCGAGCACGAGCACCTCGGGTGCGTGGATCATCGAGCACGCCAGCCCGATCTTCTTCTGCATGCCGGCCGAGTAGTCGGAGACGGGACGTTCGAGCGCTGATTCGAGGCCGAACGCGACAGCGAGCTCGGCTGACCGCTCGGCCACGGTCGTCTGGTCGAGGCCCTGCAGCACGCCCGCGTAATACAGCAGTTGCCCGCCGGAGAGCCGGTCGAACAAGCGCAGACGGTCGGGCAGGCTGCCGATGACTCGCTTCGCCGCCGGCCCGTCGGCCCAGACGTCGATGCCGCGCACCGAGATTCTGCCGGAGCTTGGCCGGTTCAGTCCGCTGATCATCGAGAGCACGGTGGTCTTGCCCGCACCATTCGGGCCGACGACTCCCGTGAGCGAGCCGGCGCGCACCTCAAAGCTGACGTCGGCCGCGGCGAGCACCTGACCGTACGACTTCGTGAGCGAATCCGCGTGCAGAACGACGGGGTTCTGGGAGGCGACCTCGGCGCGCTCCCTCGCCCGAACAACGGAAGGGACCGGCACCTCGATGCGGCCGGTTCGTGGCGATGGCCCGGCCTGTTCGGTCGAGTTTCGTTCAGCTGGCTCAGCAGGCGCTGCGGTCTCGGTCTGGCCGGTCTCAGTCTGTTGGGCGGTCTCGGTCGGCGCTGAAGGTGCCGCCGTGGCTGCCGATTCCGCAGGGTCGGTGCCTCGGGCCGGAGAGCCTGTGACCGGCCGCGTCACCCGGCGGCGAACCGTGCGCGGCGGGGCCAGTGTTTCCGCAGCGGGCGAAGGCTCGACCGGCTGGGCGTCGGCTGAGAATTCTTCGCTGGGCGGGTTTGCAGGCACAACTATAAACCTATCAAATGCCCAGCCCCGAAATGCGTGCCGCACCGGGCTCTGTTGACGACAAGCTCCCGCGTTTGGACGACGGGTGTTTACTTCAACGATGGGAGTTGCAGGGGCAAGAACCCCTCGTTCAAACGCAGAACCCTCGTCGAAACGAGTGCGAACTGTGCGCCGTGGCCAAAACGCGGCAGAATAGCTGTGTGACGAGCAACAGGGATCGGCCGGCCGGCCACCGGGCCATTGCCCTACGCTCCCTGAGGCTCCTCACCGTTCGCGACCTCAAGGTGCGCTACTCGACGTCGCTGCTGGGCTACCTTTGGTCGATCCTCGACCCGCTGCTGATGAGCGTCATCTACTGGTTCATTTTCACGCAGCTCATGTCGCGGTCGCTCGGTGAGGCACCGTATATCGTGTTCCTCCTGAGCGCGATGCTGCCGTGGGTCTGGTTCAACGGAGCGGTCGGCGACTCGAGTCGCGCGTTTCTGCGCGACGTCAAGCTCGTGCGATCCGTCTCATTGCCTCGCTGGATCTGGGTCGCCCGCATCGTGTGCTCGAAAGGTATCGAGTTTCTCCTGAGTCTGCCGGTGCTGGTGCTCTTTGCGATTCTCACCGGCGCGGAGGCGAACTGGTTGCTCGTGCTCTACCCACTCGGCGTGCTGCTGACGGGGGCGCTCGTGCTCGGGGTTGGGCTGATCCTCGCCCCGCTCGTCGTGTTCTTCCGCGACTTGGAGCGCGCGACGAAACTGGTGCTGCGCGTGCTGTTCTATGCTTCCCCGGTCATCTACGGGGCCAACGATCTGCCGCAGGGATTCGCGTTCGTGGCCTGGGCCAACCCGCTGTCGGGCATCTTCTCCCTCTTCCGCGCGGGGTTCTTTCCCGATCAACTGCACTGGGGGCTCGTCGCCGTCTCGGCGGGCATCACCTGTGTGATCCTGGTGGTTGGCATCGTCGTGTTCAAGCGCTCGGTCGGCGGAGTGTTGAAGGAGCTGTAGATTGCAGGCAGTGGCACCGGAGATCATCACCGCCGACGGGCTGGGTGTGCGCTTTCGGCGCAATCGCGGTTCACGCCGCAGCTTCAAGGATCTGTTCTCGAGCAAGAAGCGCCGCAAGCGCGCGGGCGAGTTTTGGGCCCTGCGCGACGTGACATTCACGGTGCGCCCCGGCGAGGCCATCGGCGTGGTCGGCCGCAACGGCCAGGGCAAGTCAACGCTGCTGAAGCTCGTGGCGGGTGTGCTGCTCCCGGATGAGGGCACGGTGAAGGTGCACGGAGGTGTCGCGCCGCTGATCGAGCTGACCGGCGGGTTCGCGGGGGATCTCACGGTGCGCGACAACATCCACCTGACCGCGGGCATGCACGGGCTGAGTCGACGGGAGATCGCCGAACGGTTCGATTCGATCGTCGAGTTCGCTGAAGCCCGTGACGTACTCGACACTCCGTTCAAACACCTCTCCAGCGGCATGAAGGTGCGGGTCGCGTTCTCGGTGGTCTCGCAGCTCGACGAGCCGGTGCTTCTTGTCGACGAGGTGCTCGCGGTGGGCGACAAGGCCTTTCGCAACAAGTGCTATCAGCGCATCGATCAGATGCTCGCCGAAGGGCGAACACTTTTTCTTGTCTCGCACAGTGAGCGTGATCTGCGCCGCTTCTGCACCAGGGCGCTGTATCTCGATGGTGGCAGGCTCAAGTTCGACGGCCCGATCGAAGAAACGCTCGCGCGCTACAACAAGGATCACGGCACCGAAGGGTGACCAGGTCTCAGCGGGTCACGCCGCCTGCTCGCGGGAAAGCTCCGCCGCCCGTTCGAGCAGTGTCTCGATGGCTTCGTGAAAGCGCCGCGTCGGAGCTCCGGGGGTGGTGTCGCCGAAGTAGTGGTGCGACCAAGTGACGAGACGGTCCTTCGCGGATTCGTCGCCGAGCACCCGGTCGAGCACCGCGTCTACCCGAGCGACGTCGGTGGTGTCCAACCATTCGCACACACCGAGATAACCGCTGTCATCGACCTGCGCCTCACTCGAAGCCGGACGGGTGACCAGGAGCGGCTTGCCGGTCGCAAGACGGTCGTAGACCATGGCTGAAATGTCGCAGATCGCGACGTCGGGCACGCTCAGCTGCCAGCCGAGGGTGCCGGAAGTGTCGTAGACGTGCTGGGCGCTCGGATCCTCGGCATTGGCCGCCTGGATCGCCGCAATGATGCGCTCGTTCGCCTCACCAAACTCGGAGTCGACGACCCCGCTACGCGGGTGCGGCCGGTAGACGACTCGGTGCCTCCCCGTCGAGAGCAGTCGTGCCACGAGGTCCTCGCCGTGCGTCACGACGGACCCGTAGCTTGCGGCGGGCCGGTCCCCCTCCCACGTCGGCGCGTAGAGCACCACGGTGCGCCCATCCGGCACGAATGGCGGTTCGCCGCTGAGGTGGTCGGTCTGGGGTCGGCCGATCGTGAAGGTTCGCGTGTCGATGTCGTAGTTCCACAGCGACTTGCCGAGCCGTTCCCTGGCAGCATCTCCTGCGACGAACGCGTAGTCGTACATCTTGTACTGGTTGCTCGTCATATACATCTTGTCGCTCTCGCCGTGATTGACGAACACGTGCCAGCGTTTGCCGTACCGCATCATCTGAAAGTTGCGGGTGTTCTGATTCACATAGAGCACGATGTCGAGCGGCTGCTTCGTCAGCATCTTCTCGATATCGGTCACCTTCTGCGTGAAGGCGACGTCGAGCCCGCTCTCTTCCATGAGCAGCCGTGCACCGGCCGGGTGGCGGGCGAGCACAAGCACCGGATGCTTCTTCGAGAGCTCCTTGAGCGGCGCGTACCACTGGCGCATCTGATAGATGTTCACGTCGCTATCTGCGAAGTACACGCCGATCCGATAGTGCCCCTCGGGCAGGGGGCCGCGCTGCGCGATCAGCTCGCGAACGGCAAACAGTGCACGTCGCCCCTTGAACACCTTCTTGGCAAGCTTGCGCGCGCGCTTCACGTCTTTTGCGAACTGCATGCGTTAAGCCTACGGGGTGACCGTGGGAGAATTATTGGATGCAGTTGCCACCGCTTCCCGCCACCCCCGGAGTGAGCTATGTGATGCCGGTGCTCAACGAGGCGGCCTATCTTGAGGCGGCTGTGCGCGCGATCCTCGCACAGCAATACCCGGGCGAAAAGCAGGTGGTGCTGGCGCTCGGGCCGTCAACCGACGGCACCGACGCGATTGCCGTCCGCCTCGCCGCCGAGGATCCCCGAGTGACCCTGGTGCCCAACCCCGAACGGGACATTCCGATCGCGTTGAACCTCGCCGTCGCTGCGAGCCGCCACCCGGTCGTGATCCGGGTCGATGCGCACAGCGAACTCACGCCCGACTACACCGAACGAGGCATCGAGGCGTTGCGCCGTCGCGGCGCGGCAAACGTCGGCGGGGTCATGCGTGCCGCGGGGCGCACACCGACGCAGACCGCGATCGCGGCGGCCTACAACAGTCCCTTCGGCCTCGGGGGCGGGGCGTATCACGGCGACGGGACCCCGGGGCCCGCCGAGAGCGCCTACCTCGGCATCTTTCGCCGGGAGGCGATCGACGCGGTGGGCGGTTATGACCCGGGCATTCGGCGCGGGGAGGACTGGGAACTGAATCTGCGCATTCGACGGGCCGGGGGGCTCGTCTGGTTCGAGCCGGTGCTCGGGGTTACCTACTGGCCCCGTGCGAGCTTCGCCGACCTCGCGAAGCAGTTCTTCGCCACCGGGGCGTGGCGGGCGGTGCTGGTACGGCGATACCTTCGGCAGACTCCCCCGCGTTTCTTCATGCCCGGCACGCTCGTCGCGGGTCTCGTGCTGAGCCTCCTCGTGTTCATCGCGCAGCTCACCGGTCTGCTGCCGTGGGCGTGGTGGTCACTACTGCACCTGTTGCCCGCCGCGTACGTGCTGGCCGTGCTCTTCGCGTGCACGCGACTGCCGGGGCTGCGCGGCATTCAGCAACGGGCGAGCGGGCTTAGGGCGCTGGTCACCATGCATCTGTGCTGGGGGGCCGGGTTTCTCTACGGCCTCGCCGGCGGGGCGCGACGCACGGTGGATAAGTCCCGCGTGTAAACGCACTGCAGGTCTCCCGGGCTGGTCTAGTCTCTCAGAGGGCACCACGCTCGATCAGGGCATCGACCACGCGCTCGGCGGCGTGTCCATCATCGTGGGGCACGAACCGCTCGCACCAGGCCGAGTATTCGGGACCCTGATGCACTCCCCGCTCGGCTGCGTCGACCACCGCTTCAAGGCTGGTGACGAGCGGGCCCGGAGCGGTGGATTCGAAGTCGAACGTGAAGCCACGCTCCACGTCTCGGTAGGCAGCAAGATCTGGCACGAAGAACAGCATCGGCACCCGGGCAACGGCAGCATCGAACATGACCGAGGAGTAGTCGGTGACGAGCAGATCAGCTGCGAGGATCACGTCATTCACGTCGGGGTGGTCCGTTGCATCGACGACGCGCCCGGGCGCGGAAAGCACGTCACGGTAGCTCCCCTCACTTCGGGTGTGGCCGCGGGCGACCACGACCCACTCGTCACCCAATCGAGCCGCAACTTCATGCACGTCCAGGGTGTCGACTCGCCCCCCGTGCTCACGCCAGGTGGGAACATACGCCAGCACTTTGGTCTCGACCGGCACACCCAAGGCACGCCTGGCGGTGTGCACCGCGATGTCGATTCTCGTGTCGAGCGCAACCGAGTTCGCGAGCCGGTCATCACGCGGATACCCGGTCTCGAGAATCTCGCCGCGGAAGGCGTAGCTCGTGCGGAACTGCGAAGTGGAGTGCGGATTCTGGGAGAGCATCAGGCTCCAGCGGCGGCTCTCCCGGTGAATCGCCAGGCGCGTGCGCAGCGACACCTTCGGTCTCCCCAACGCCAGACGCTTGAGCATGGTGCCGTGCCAGGTCTGCAGCACGGTTTGCCCCGCCCTGCGCCGAAAACCGAAGCGAAGCCAATCGTTGACGATCAGCAGCCGCGCTCGACGCCGCGCCGCGAACCAGTCGGGTGACCCGACGAGCAGCGCCTTGGCACCCTCGGGAATGACGGTCCGCTCGCTCGTGACGCTCCAGTACCGAGGTGCCTCGGGCAGGCGACGAGCGATCTCCCGGTCAAGCGCAAACGGATTGCAGCTGACCTGTGTCCCATAGAAGCTCTCGAAGAAGACGGCACCCTCCGGAATGCGCATCGCATCCGTGTCCGCGAGGCGACGAATCGCCCGGAGCACCCGTGCTGCTGCGCCGCCTTCCGGGAACGCGTGAAACCGTTCAGCGAGCATTCGCGCATCGCGCACCGCTTCCCGCCGCAGCGCGTCGGCCGGGTCGAGCACCGCCGCTAAGCGCTGCATCGCATCGGACCAGTTCGAGCTCACACGCCCCGCCGCCGTGACGTGCAGGGGCTCATAGAGGCCACGCGTCGCGGTGTACGACTCGAGATCCGGCGCGAACCAGACGATGGGGCGACCGAGCAGGGAAAAATCGACTGCGATCGACGAGTAATCAGTCACGACCGCATCGAATGCGCCGAGCCAGGGGGTGATGTCTCGCACCAGGTCGGTGCCGAGCTCGTGCACGCGCTCGCCGCTGAGGAGCTCGGAGTATCCCCCGCCGCCAAGCGGATGCGAGCGCAACAGCAGACGCACCCCGGCACGGTCGAGCATCTCGTGGATCATCGCGGCCTCGGCCGCGCTCGGCACGGCCGGATCTGACTCCCCGTCACGCCAGGTGGGTGCGTACAGCACCAGTGGTTCTTCTGCCGCTTTGGGGGCATCGGACAATCCCAGCAGTTCCCGCAGACGTCTTCGCACCGCCGCTGCGGCTTCGGGGTTCGCTGCCTGCTCGCAGAGCACGTCGTCTCGCGGGTCGCCCAGCACGTTGACCTTCCCGGGGTCCACCCGGTAGGCGGTGCGCAGCCGTTCCGCGGAGGTGACGGAGCCCGCGACGATGAGCGCAAACTGCTTAGTCCCTGCGTGGTACATGCGCTGCATCAGCCATCGGATCGGCGCAGGACCGCGGACGGCGGTCGTCACGGGCGAGTCGAGATGGAGCCTCTTGAGCGGTGCCCCGTGGATGAGGTTCGTCACGCGACCGCCGAACACCCCGAACCGGTTCACGTCCCCAAGGCCGTGGGTGACGACAATGTGAGCGGCGCGAAGCGTCGCCCAGTAGCCCGCCCAGCCTTGGCGCTGTACCGGCGTGAACCCCTCGGCCTCGGCCGCCTCGGCCTCCGACTCGTCGGCGACGAGCCAACTGATCCGCGCATCGGGATCTTCAGCACGGAGTCGCCTGGCGACCGCGAGTGCCCCCTCACCGACGCCGATGCCGCTCCCAAATGCCCACGAATCCTTGTGTCGGGGCACGAAGAAGGCGAGGATCAGGGAGCACACAAACTTCGGAACGGCAATCAGCTTCTGCAGATTGCCGTTCGCGAAGTCGAATCGTGCGGAGCTCACCCCGTCACTCTATGACATGGTGAGGGCGGTGCCGGGTCCGCCGTGCGGGGCAGCTACCACTCGAGCGTTCCCAGGGTCACTTGTGTCTCACCGGGGGTTCCCTCACGGGTGTAGGAGATCGTCACCTCGTCGCCGCCCTCATGCATGCGGATCAGTGCGGAAACGGTCGTGCCCGAATCGGCGGGTATCCCGTCGATGGCGGTGATCACATCGCCGACCCGCAAGCCGGCTTCGTCCGCGGGGGCACCCTGCTCGACCTGAGTGATGAGTCCGCCGGCGAAGTTGCGGTCGGCGTCCGTGTCTTTCACGGAATCATCGACGCCGATGCCGAGCAACCCGTGGGAGGGACGCTCGCCTGCGATGAGCGCGTCTGCCACGCGTTCGACCATATTCACCGGGATCGCGAAGCCGAGACCGTCGCTGCCAGCTGTGCTCGCGTCACTGCCGTTCGATGCGATCGCGACGTTCACTCCGATCAGCTCCGCGCTCGCGTTGAGCAGCGCGCCGCCGGAGTTACCCGGGTTGATGGACGCATCGGTCTGCACCACGGGCAGGGTCACCCGCTGGGCCGCGGCCGGGTTCTGCGGTGCCTGGCCGGCGTTCGGGTCGCCGAATCGGAACCACGGGAACTCGCCGCCGCCTTCGCCCTCTGGTTGATCCCGCTCAGTGCCCGGCTCCTCGGGAATGATCGGGCTGCCGACCGAGATGCCGCGGTTGAGCGCGCTCACCACACCGCTCGTCACAGTGTTCGACAGATTGAGCGGTGCCCCGATGGCCACGGCGAGATCGCCCACATTGATCTCGTCAGAATCGGCGAGCTCGATCGGTTGCAGGTCGTCCTCCTCCACCTTGACGACGGCGAGGTCCGCGAACGGATCGACGCCGACCATGCTGGCATCGAGGATGCGGCCGTCGCTCAACCAGACGCGAATCTCCGGGTTCGAACCCGCCGCACCGTCGAGCGTGACGACGTGCGCATTGGTGACGATGTAGCCGTCTTCGCTGTAGACCACCCCGGACCCTGACCCGGCACCTGCGCTCCCGTTCACCTCGAGCGTCACCACGCTCGGTGTCGCGGCGAGTGCCACACCCGAGACGCTCGTAGCCGTCTCGAGGTTGTTGAGGGTCACACGACCGTTGGCCGGCGACTGGACCGAGCTGACCGGCTGCTGGTTGGCAGCGACGAGCGCAGCAGACCCGCCGCCGACGATGCCGCCGACGATCGCACCGATCGCGATGCCGGCAAACAGCGCTCCGGCGCGCGACTTGGGCTGGGCGGTTCCGGTCGGGCCGCCGTTCCCAGTCGGTACCGGTTCAGACGAAGCGGTGTAGTTCATCTGCGGAGCCGCCGGGGCCTGGTACGAGGGGGCCGGCGCGCCATACGGCTGCTGCATGCCGGTGTCGGGCAGCGGAACCGTCGGTTGAGTTGACTGCGGGTTCGATGCGCTGTCGCTCGCTGGGTCGTGCGGCTGTTGCTGTTCAGGATCAGTGTTCGTCGTCACGGTCGTTCCGCCTTTCTTGCTCCTTCCAGCGTGCCGACCGATCCTATGAATCTGATTAGTGAGCTCTGTACGTCGCCTGCGCGGCTACTGCATGAGCGCTGCGAGGCGCTCGCGGTATCGCTCGACGCTGGCGAGTTTCACATCCTCATAGCCGCGCACCATGTCGGGGAGCCCCGCGATCTCGACCGCGGTCGCATGCGACTCGGGCGTGAGTTCGGCGGCAAGTTTGCGCACGATTGCCTCGTACTCGGCGAGCAGTTCTCGTTCGAGCTTGCGGATGCGGTCGCGACCGAATGGGTCGAGGGCCGTGCCGCGCAGCCTCCGTGCGGCTCTGAGAGCAACAAACGCCGGCCGGAACCATGCGCCAAGCTTGATCTTGCGCTTCAAACCCATCGCTTTCAGGGTCGGCGGGTGGAGACGCCACTGCACCTTCGCCCCCTCGCCGAACTCACGTTCGATCTCGTCACGCATCTCGGGGCGCAGGGCAAGGCGGGCAACCTCGTACTCGTCCTTGTAAGCCATCAGCTTGAACAGATGCTTCGCCACGGCCTCTGCAAAGGGCAGTGCAGCGCCAGGAAGGCGTGCCCCTTCTCCGAGCACCTCGATCTCTGCGCTGCGCGCAAGGTCGACGAGTTCGATGTAGCGGCGCGCGTAGCGCTGATCCTGGTAGCTCACTAATTCGGCCTCGCGAATCGCGACGAGGCGATCGAGTTCACTGTCGTAGTGAACCTCGGGTTCCTGCTGCCCGGCGCGCTCCCGCACCGCAGCATCGAGCGCCTTGCGATCGGCGACGAACTGCCGCCCGCGCCGGAATGCCTGCGTGTTCGCACTCACCGCAACACCGTTGAGCGAGATGGCCTCTTCGATCGCCTCGGGTCGGAGCGACAGCATGCCCTGCTGCACCGCGATCCCGAGCAGGAACATGTTGCCCATCTGCTCCGAGCCAAAGAGCCCCTCGGCGTAGTAGCGCAGGTCCAGATCGATGAGCGACCCTCCGACCAGTGCATCGGCCACTCGGGCGATTCCCTCCCCCGCATCGGGCATGCCCACTCGCACGTCACTCACCATTGTTCCGGTGGGCACGGGGGACGTCGACACGATCGCGTTGGCATCCGGAGATATGACGCTCAGGTTCGTCCCGTCCGCGGCCACGAGCAGGTCGTAGCCCAGGTAGAGGTCGCAGCCGCCGGTCGTGATCGAGTTGCTTTCCTCGAATGGTTCTGGCTCGATCGCAATGTCCGAGACGACGGCACCACCCTTCTGCGCGAGCCCGGTGCGGTCGAGGGTCCGCACGAAGCGCCCCGAGAGCACCGCGGCCGTGGCGAGCAGTTGCGAGGTGGTCACGATACCGGTTCCGCCGATGCCCATCAGACGCACACGATGGGAACGGGAAGCGACGGCGGGAGGCTCGGGAAGATCCGTCGGCTCGAGGGAGGGAACCCCTGATCCTCGCGCTTGCTTCTTGCCTGGGCGCACGGTCACGAACGCGGGGCAATCGCCCTTCAGGCAGCTCTTGTCGACGTTGCACGAGCTTTGGTGGATATGGGTCTTGCGCCCGAACTCGGTGTCCACCGGCTGCACCGAAAGGCAGTTGGACTTCTCACCGCAGTCTCCGCAGCCCTCGCAGATGCGTTCGTTGATCATGACGAACTCTTCTGGTTTCTTCGCCAGCCCGCGCTTACGCTTGCGTCGCAGTTCGGTCGCGCACTCCTGCTCGTGGATCAGCACGGTCGTGCCGGGTGTCTCAGCCAGCACCCGGTGCGCCTCGTCGATCCGGTCGCGATGCCAGATGTCGACCTGCGACGGGACCCGCTGCTTCTTCAGTGCGGCCAGGTCGTCGCTGGTGATGATGATCCTCGCGACGCCTTCTGCGAGCAGTTCGGACACGATCTCGGGGATGGTCATCTGGCCGACAGCGTCCTGGCCGCCCGTCATCGCGACGGTCGAGTTGTAGAGGATGCGGTACGTGATGTTGGTGTTCGCCGCAACCGACGCGCGCACGGCAAGGCTGCCCGAGTGGTGGTAGGTGCCGTCGCCGAGGTTCTGCACGAAGTGCCCGTTCTCGACAAACGGGGCCATGCCGATCCACTGCGTGCCTTCCCCGCCCATCTGGGTGAGACCGATCACATCACCGACCTGCTTGGGATCCATCAGCAGCACCATCGCGTGGCACCCGATGCCGGCACCGAACGCGGAATCGCTCAGCGGTTTCGTGGAGGTGTTGTGCGGGCAGCCGGAACAGAAGTACGGGGTGCGAGCAGCGAGCGGCAGCAACTTGCGTTCGCGGGGTGCGGACCTGCGAGCCTCGAGCCACCGCTCCACGCCGGGCGCGTCTGGTAGGGCCGAAAGCACTGACGCGAGGCCCTTCGTGACGATGTCTGCGCTGAGCTCGCCGTGCTCCGGAAAGAGCTCTCGGCCTTCGGCGTCGCGCTTGCCGAGCACCGTCGGGCGATGCTCCGCGTCGTAGAGCAACTCCTTCACCTGCGTCTCTATGAATGCGCGCTTCTCCTCCACCACGATGACGGTGTCGAGGCCCTCGAAGAACTCGGTGAGCTGCTGCCGGTCGAGCGGCCACACCACCCCGAGCTTCATCACCCGGACCGTGGACTCGTTCTCGGCCCCCGCGCCGTTGGCATCGCCGAAGCCAAGCGTCGCGAGCGCCTGCATCGTGTCGAGGTAATCGGTGCCGGCGGTCAGCACACCGATGCGGTCGCACTCGCTGCGACGAACCACCCGGTTCAAACCGTTGAGCACGGCGTACTCTCGCGCGATGCGCACCCGGGTGCTGAACTGGTCGCGTTCCAACGGACCGAGCGTCGGCTGGAGGAGCTTGCCCGTGGGCACATGCTTGCCCGCCCCGAACGGCAGCACCGGTTCGAACGTCTCCCCGGCCTGCAAATCGACCGTGGTCGAGCCGTCGGCCACGGCGGTGACGATCTTCATCGAGCTCCACAGACCGCTCGCGCGTGACATGGCAATAGCGTGCCGCCCGTACTCGAGAATCTCTGCGGGGTCGCTCGGGTAGAAGATCGGCATGACCAGGTCAGCCAGCGCGTGCTCCGAGGCGCAGGGCACTGTGGAGGACTTCGCGGACGGGTCGTCACCGACGAACGCCACTGCCCCGCCGCTCGGATGGGTGCCCATCAGGCTTGCGTGGCGGAATGCATCCTTCGCGCGGTCGAGGCCGGGTGCTTTGCCGTACCAGTAGCCGGTGACGCCCTCGACCGTGGGCTGCAGTTCGTGGATCAACTGAGTGCCCTGCACCGCCGTCGCGGCGAGTTCCTCGTTGAGCCCCGGCTCGAAGCGCACGTCGTGCTCGTCGAGCAGGGCGCGCTGACGCCCGAGCTCAAGGTCATATCCGCCGAGCGGGGAACCCTCGTAGCCGCTCACGAACGCCGCGGTGCGCATGCCGGCGGCGCGATCGATGCGCGCCCGCTCCAGGGGCACGCGCGCGAGCGCCTGGATGCCGGTCATCAGCACCCGGCAGGTCTCGTCGCGATAGCGCGCGTCGAGCGGATTCGGTGCCGCAGCTGGCGGTTCTGACGTCCGCCCGTCAGGCCCTTCCGCCCGTCGTTCCGTCGCTCGTCCAGGCAGAGTCTCGACTGCCATGATGCACCGCCTTTGGCTACGTTCCGGTGAGCGCCGAAGCGCATAGATGTGTCACATAGACTGGCATTAGTTTCGCATGACACACAACTCATCCGCTTGAGTTATCCATTTTGACAAGAAGCACGCGCCGCAAGGGGGAAGCATTGAGCAATATGATCGGGATCGATCGACTCGATAGCGAGCTCATTTCGCTGCTCGAAGAAGATGCCAGACAGACGGCTGGCGATCTCGCGCAGCGGTTGGGGGTTTCGCGAAACACGGTGCAGTCGCGGCTGCGCCGCCTGGGCGAGTCCGGCATGCTGCACGGCTTCACGCCCAGACTCGACCTGGTCACGACGGGCATCGTGGTCGAGGCGTTCGCAGCGCTCGCGCTCGACCAGGGGCACCTCGACGAGGTCACCGCGCTCCTGGCGGAGATTCCGGAGGTGATGGAGGTGCACACCACGACCGGCAGAGAGGATCTGCTGGTGCGCCTGGGCGCGGTGTCGCATGCGGAACTCCAGGAGTCGATCCAGACCATCCTCTCCCTGCCCGGGGTCGGGCACTCCAACACGACGCTCGCGCTCACCACACCGCTGCCGTACCGAATCGGACCGTTGCTGCGCAAAGCGACCCGCGATGTGGGCTGGGGCCGCTCGACGGCGCTCCCGGAGCAACTACGCGAGCAGCAGTCGGGAAGTTCAACCCGTTGACGGCCCGACGGGGTTGACTTACGTTCGTTGCATGATGAAGAAACCCGCGGTTGCGGTCGCCGACCTGACCGTGCGCCGCGGCAAGCATACGGTATTTGCGGGCCTGGATCTCGAGATCGAACCGGGTCGCGTGACCGGCGTGCTCGGCCCCTCGGGCTGCGGCAAGACAACGCTGCTTCGCGCCATCGTCGGCGCGCAGGCGGGCGTCCACGGCCAGGTCCGCGTGCTCGGTCTTCCCGCCGGCTCAAGATCGCTGCGGCGACGCGTCAGTTACGCCACCCAGGCCGCGTCGGTGTACGACGATCTCACCGTGATGCAGAACCTCCGCTTCTTCGCCCGAGCCCTCGGTGCCCCGAAGGGCGATGCCGCGCGGGTGGCGGACCTCGTGGGTCTGAGCCCCCAGGCGCACGAACGGGTGGACTCGTTGAGCGGCGGGCAACGCAATCGTGTCTCCCTTGCGGCAGCGCTGCTGGGCACGCCCGAGCTGATCGTGCTCGATGAGCCGACCGTCGGGCTGGACCCTGTGCTGCGCCAGGAACTGTGGGGGCTCTTCGGGCAACTCGCATCCGAATGGGCCACGCTCATCGTGAGTAGCCACGTCATGGACGAAGCGCTCCGCTGCGACCGGCTGCTGCTGTTCCGGGACGGAGGCATCGTCGCCGATACGACGCCCGACGATCTGCTGGCGCGCACCGGGGCGCGTGACCCCGAGTCCGCGTTCCTCGCAATCATTGAAGGGCGAGGATCATGAACTCGATGCGAGTGTTTGCCGTCGCGGGTCGGGTGCTCAGGCAGCTCGCGCACGATCCCCGCTCCATTGTGCTCATGCTCGTCGCACCGAGCGTGCTCGTGGGCCTCTTCGCGTGGTTGTTCAGTGACCAGGAGGGCATCTTCGACCGGTTTGGCGGCCCGATCCTCGCGCTCTTCCCGTTCATCGTGATGTTTCTCGTCACTTCCGTGACCACGCTGCGGGAACGCCGGTCCGGCACCCTCGAGCGGCTCATGACGACCCCGCTCGGGCGCGGCCCTCGTGCTCGCTTCGACCACGCTACGCCGACGAACACCGTAGCCTTCCGCTCAGTCGACGGCGAGCGCGGTCAGTGGAGTGACTCGGACGGCGCGCCGAGCCGGAGTTGCGGACGCGACGAGTGCGAGCGCCACACCGAACACGACGACACCGCACACGAGGAGCCACGGGACACTCGGCGCAGCAAAGCCGACCTGAGCCCCGAGTAACGACTGCGCGGCGACCCAGCCGTAGAACACGCCGAGTATCAGGCCGAACCCGAGTGCGGCGATGACCATCTGCGCGCTCTCGGTCATGACCATGCGCCGCACCTGCGCACCGGTGAAGCCGAGCGCGCGCAGCAGACCGAGCTCGCGAGTGCGCTGGAGTACGCCGAGGGAGAGGGTGTTGATCATCCCGACCGCGGCGATGATCGCGGAGAACCCGACCAGTCCAGTGAAGATGGCCGTCGTGACGGCGAGCGTCTGATCCAGCGCCGCCTCGGCAGACGGATCGAAGGCGAAGTACGAGAGCGTCATCGCGCGATAGCTCTCGAGCGCCACAGCGAACATGGTGATCAGCGTCACTCCGATCACGAGACCGATCGTCGACCGGGCGCTCCGCTCGGGAAAGCGGGCGATGTTCGCAGAAGCGAGTGTTGCGGTCGGTGCGCCACGGAAACCGCGCCCGACCAGACGCAGCACCGGCGGCATGACCACGTGCGCACCGAAGACGATGCCCGTGAACGAGAACAGACCACCGACGAATGAGACGAACAGTGCGAACGGGCTGAAGACGCTCACGATCAGACCGAGCGCGATGAGGGCTGCGCCGATGACGAGCAGAATGATCGACCATACGGTGCGACCGGTGCGGCGCATTGCAGCGTTCGGGGTCAGTTCGACGGCCGCGCCGGTCGCCTCGATCGGAGAAACCGATGCGACGCGACGAGACCCCACCCAGGCGGCGCACCAGGTCGTGAACACCACCACGACGAGAGCGATGAGCGCGACCGGGTCGAACAGCGGATACGCGCGCCCTGTAGGCAGCCATCCCAACGCGGGGCCGATGGCGGTCGCGCTGAAGCACAGGAGCTCTGCCAGCACGAATCCGATCACACTGCCGAGGAGACCCATGAGCAGTCCTTCGCCGGCGACACGTGCGCGCATTCGGTTTGCGGTGGCGCCGATGAGCCGCAGCAGTGCGATGCTGCGCAGGCGGCCGGCGATGATCGTGGCGAAGGTGTTGGCCGTGACGATCGCACCGACGTACAGCGCGATCACGATGAAGATGCAGCACACCATGAGCAGCACGAGTCGGAACGTGCCTGATTCCTCGACCAGCTCAGGATCGATCGCAACGGTCATCACGCCGGTGAACAAGATCAGCGTCACCGCGAAGAGCGTGCTCAACGCCGAAACGATGACGGTAACTGCGTGCTCACGGATCGCGCCGCTCATGCCGCAAGCTCCTCGAGGCGGAGCATCGTCTCGGCGATCTGTGCGGGCACCATGGGGCCGCGGTCAGCGACGATGCGGCCGTCATTCAGGAACAGGATCCGATCTGCATGGCTCGCCGCGACCGGGTCATGTGTGACCATCGCGATGCTCTGACCAGAGGTGTCGACCGCGGATCGCAACAGTCCGAGGACCTCGCGACCGGTGCGGGAATCGAGCGCCCCGGTCGGCTCATCCGCGAAGATGATGTCAGGTTTCGTCGCCAAGGCGCGGGCGATTGCGACGCGCTGCTGCTGCCCACCGGAGAGCTCGTGCGGACGGTGCTTCAGGCGGTCGGTGAGGCCAAGTGCGTGCACGAGGGAATCGATCCGCCGACGCTCCTCGGCGTTTGGCCCGTGGCCGCCGAGCTCGAACGGCAGGCGCAGGTTCCCGAGGATGTCGAGCGTCGGTACCAGGTTGAACGCCTGGAACACGAACCCGATCCGCCGCCTTCGCAGTTTCGTGAGGGCGGCGTCCCCGAGACCGCTGATCTCGTCTCCCCCGAGCCAGACGCGGCCAGCGCTCGGCGTCTCCAGCCCGGCCATGATGTGCATCAGCGTGGATTTACCCGAACCCGAAGGGCCCATGATTGCAGTGAACTGCCCGCTCCGGAGCCCGATCGAGATATCGTCGAGTGCGGTGACGCGCTGCGCGTCCGCTCCGTAGTACCGGCTGAGGCCCTGCGTCAACGCAACCATCTGCGTGTGCTGTGCGAAATTCTCCATGCTTCCGAAGCTACGCACTCGTTCGAGGCTCCGGATCGCCCGGAAGTATCGCGTAGTGGCACCTAGGTGCCATTCAACGGATCTGGGGGCCGCTACAGAGGGAAGGGGATGAGCGGGTAGCGACCCCCAGAAGAAGTTGCAATCAGTCAACGACTTGGGAGTCAAGCGCGCCACAGATTACAGCGGAAACTACCCGCAGTCCCACTCCCCCGAGCACGAGCAGTATCGACAAATGCGCGGTGATTCCTCCAATGCTCATCCGTCCGTGAGCACGGCAAAGGTTTAGCCAGTGCCCGGGGCGCACGCGAACGAGTGTTTCGGGGGACAACGACGATCGCAGCGACCAAGACACTCATTGGTTGGTCGGGCGCAATCTCGAGCGAGAGATTCAGAGCAGTTCGACGGATCCTTCGCTCCCGTCGATGCGGATTCGTTGACCGTCCCTGATGCGTGTGACGGCGTCTTCGACCCCGACGACCGCGACCAGACCGTATTCACGGGTAATAACCGCACCGTGCGTCGTCAATCCGCCGACCTCAGTCACAAGACCGGCAGCATTGACGAACGCCGGGGTCCAGCTCGGGTCGGTGTGCGTGGTGACAAGAATATCCCCGGGGCGCAGGTTAGCTTCACCAAGGGTATGTACGACGCGGGCGCGGCCCTCGATGGCACCGCGCGAGATCCCGAGCCCGATGAGGGTGCCGGGAGCCACGTCGTCGCGACGGTAGCTACCGTCATACATGTCGCCGTCAGAAGTGATGACGCGAGGATGCTAGGGACGAGCGTCGTGGGCCTCTCGGACCACCGCTCACGACCCAAATCGATCTCCCCGACGCAGCGCATGCCATAGCGTGTCAGGAACTCGGAAAGTGCTGCTGCCGCGCTCGTCGCGCCCACGGCTGAGAGATCGGCGAAGAGGGACTCGTCAGTCGCGTTGCGAAGGTCGCTTCGAATGCGGTCATGAGGGCGCGGCTACTGCGCCGATCCCGAAGCTCGACCAACCGCTCGGCGAGGTCATCGCGAATGACTTGCGTGATGGGCTCGCCAGTGGCGGTGGCGGCGCGGGATTCGAGGTCAGTGAGGGACCGCTCGATCGCCTCCGTGATCTGCGGCACGATTGCGGGGTCGGGGCTCTCGTCCTTGCCGGTCACTCGGGGCGTCGGTGCCGCGGCTTCGGACTCGCCGGCGTCCGCGGGGATGTCGAGGTGTCCAGCACTGAGCGCGGTTTGGAGCGCATCGCGCATTCGAGGATCCGACCTCCCCATCATCCCGAGCGTCGCCTCACGGGTGGAGGGTGAGCGCAGCTGAGCGGTGACGTCCACGAAGAGGCGGCTACCGGCCACAAGTGTCGGTGCCCCGGAGGCCATTTGCCAGACAGAAGCCCCCAACGGCGTCATGGCGTCCGTCATCATCTGCCCGTGACCGACGGAGATGGAACTGTCTCGGCGCTTGCGCCATCTCGGAAACCCTCCCGGCTTCGCATACACTGGTACCGGAGGATAGTACTCCGGTATGGAGGTGGAGGCAAGCCATGAGGCGGGATGCGCAGCGCAATCGAGATCAGCTGCTGAACGCGACGCTGGAGCTCCTGCTGGAACGGGGTGTGGAGCCTCCTCTGGACGCGGTGGCCCGAGAGGCCGGTGTGGGCATCGGCACACTGTATCGTCACTTCCCCACGCGCACGGACCTGTTCGACGCCCTCGGGCACATGCTCCTTGATCGGGCGATCCGAGCGGCCGAGCACGCGCTCGAGTCGGAGGCCGACGGCATCGGCACCCTGCGGCTCTACCTGCGCGCCGCTGTCTCCGATGGTGTCGGTGCCCTGAACCTGCTCCATCACCTCGTTGACGATCCGACATGGGTTGCGCGACGAAACGAGGTCACGCGAGCCGTGGCATCAGTTGTTGAGCGCGCACACTCCGACGGCACGGTTCGCGAGGACGTCGACATCACGGACATCGTCCACGCCACCATCCGTTACTCCAGACCGGTAGGACTTCCCATCCCACGAGAAGAGGAACGTCGTATCGCGCACCGACACCTGGACCTGTTCATTGATGCGCTGCGCCCGCTCATCGATTGATCACACCGAGCTCTTTCATCAGCAGCACCAGGCCATCCCGCTCGCCAAAGATGTATGCCCTCGCGAGCAGATCGTTGAACTGACGCGCAACCTCGGGGTCCTCGTCGTCAAGGGGCACGGTCAGCAGCACGGGTGCTCCGCGCGCAAGCAGCGCCGCGTTGGCTGTGAAAAGTGCCGTGCGCTTATTGCCGTCTTCGAACGGCTGTGCGCTCGCCAGGTCGATGAAGAGCCCGATTGCCTCATCGATCGCATCCCTGCCTCGCAGGCACTCTTCGATGATCTCCGCGAGCATCGCGGCGTCGACCGCTGGCGGCGTGTACCGCCCGTAGGGGGTGCTCACGCCGATCGCTTGCTCGGCGGTGCGGAACTCGCCCGGGTGCAGAGCGCCGCTGCGAGTCATGCTGGCGTTGATCGAGCGGATAAGCTCGGGGGTCACGCGCTCGCCCGCGTGAACGACCACCTGCTGTGCGGCGTCGCGCAAGTCTTCAAGCAGCGCGAGGTCCGCCCGCGAACTCACGCCTGCGACACTACCGCTACGAATGAACTCCAGCGTGTCGAGACGCCCCGTGGAGAGCCCGTCAAACACCTTGCCGGCACTATAGATCACCGCTACGAGATCGAGCACCGTGACGGAGCGGGTTGACTCGGGTGTAACCATCGTGACCCTCCCTTCGGCAACCTCGGTCACGCTTGAGCGTAGCGCACCGATCGGAAAGGCGAAAGACCCCCGATCTGGTGTAAAACACCTGATCAGGGGCCTTTCTCTCGTTGCGGGGGCTGGATTTGAACCAACGACCTCCGGGTTATGAGCCCGGCGAGCTACCGAACTGCTCCACCCCGCGGCACAAGAATTAACTTTAGCACGGGGCGGCGTTCAGCTCAAATCATCGTCGGTCCGACCTACTCCGCGGCCAGCGCCCGCTCGAGCGCGTCCTTCAGACGCGCGTCGGCCTCACCGTAAGCGGCCCAGTCGCCGTCCTGCATGGCCTGGTCGCGATCCTCGAGCGCCTGCTGCATGTCCCGCAGCGCGTCCTGCAGGTCGGCCGGGCTCGGCGACGATCCCGAGTCACCGTCAGACTCCGGTGCCTCCTCCGGGCTCCCCTCGCCCTCGCCCGCGGGTTGCTCGTCTCCCGAGGTGTCCTCTGCGGGCACGTCCCCGTCACCGGCGGATGCACCGGAGTTCCCTCCGAACAGGGAGTCGAGCGCCGCGTCCAGGGTGTCCTCGAACGCGATCTTGTCGCCGAACGAAGCCAGCACCTTCTGCAGAATCGGGAAGCTCGTTCCCGACGACGCCTGCACATAGACCGGCTGCACGTACAGGAGCCCACCGCCGACGGGTAGTGTCAGGAGGTTGCCGCTGATCACCTTGCTGCCGCCCTGGCTGAGGATGTTCAGCAGTCGGGACACCTCGGAGTCGGTGGTGAAACTGTTCTGCACCTGGCCCGGGCCCGGAACCGAGTTGCCCTTCGGAAGGGTGAGCAGCTTCAGGGTGCCATAGTCATCAGAGACCTCGCCGTCGACGTTACCCGCGTTAGAGTTTGCGGCGAGGTAACCGGTCAGGATGTTTCTCGCGTCAGCGCCAGTCGCTGCCGGAATGTACGTCGAGTAGATCGAGAAGCTCGGTTCTGCTTCCCTGCCCGCCTGCAGGGTCAGGTAGTACGCGGGCTGCCGGAGCGCGTCGCCGCCCGCGCCCGTCGTGCTCGATACCGGGTCGTCCGGTGTACGCCAAGCGTCTTCGTCTGAGTAGAACGCGCCTGCGTCCGTCACGTGGTACGTCGCGAGCATCTCGCGCTGAGCCTTGAACAGGTCACTCGGGTAGCGCACGTGACTGAGCAGGTCGCCGCTCATGTCCTCAACCGACTGCAGGGTGCCGGGATACACCTTGTCCCACGCCTTGAGCAGCGGGTCCTCATCATCCCATGCGTAGAGCTTGACGCTACCGTCGTAGGCGTTGACCGTTGCCTTCACCGAGTTGCGAATGTAATTGACCGGGTTCGCCAGGGGCGTGGTCCTCGGGTTGTCTGCGTCGACCACGAGCGAGTTCAGATCCCGCGTCTCGGAGTAGGGGTACTTGTCGGACGTCGTGTACCCGTCGACGATCCACACCACCTCGCCGTCAACGACGGAGGCGTAGGGTGACGAGTCGATGGTGAGGTAGGGAGCGACCTTCTGCACGCGGTCGACCGGGTTGCGGTCATAAAGGATCTGCGAACCATCGACAACCGCACCCGAGAGCAGGATCTCCATCGACTGGAACTTCAGGGCATAGATGAGCTTCGTGAAAATGTTGCTCAACACGGGTCCGCCGTCACCGCTGAAGGTGGTGAGGTTCTGACGCGTGCCATCCGATTCCTCGACCACCTCGGCGTCCTCGGCCGCTGCGACATCGTCGGGTTCCGCTTGCTCGTCGAGCTGCCCCGACGTGCCGGACTCCTCTGGGGCAGGCTCTTCCGGGGCACCGGCCTCATCATCGGCGGGGTAATCAAGCTCGATCGGCTTCTCGCGTTCGCCACCGACAATCGAGTACTCCGGCGAATTCATGCCAAAGTAGACCCGCGGTTCGAACTCGCCGAGCCTCCCGCTCGTGGGAATTCCGCTCTCGAGGAAGACCGGCTCACCGCCACTCGAGCGCTGATTACCGTACGCCGCGACGAGTCCGTAGCCGTGCGTGTAGACGAGCGTCTGGTTGTACCAGCCCGACTGCGACGACACGTCGATATCGCGGATCGCCGACACCGTGTCCTCGATCTTGCCGTCGATCTCATAGCGATCGACGCTCAGCGAGTCTGGGAATTGGTAGTACTGGCGGCTCTGCTCGAGCTGCGCGAACGTCGACGAGACGACCTCAGGGTCGATGATACGAATGTTCGCAGTGGTCTGGGCGTCACCGCGCAACTGGCCCGGTTCCGCGTCAGTGACCGCGTCATAGCGCTCCACCTCAACCTTGTCGATCCCATACGCTGCACGAGTTGCCTCGATGTTCCGAGAGAGGTATTCACTCTCGAGGCTCTTCTCGTCGGGTCGCACACGGAACTCCTGCACCGTCCACGGGTAGCCGATGCCCACCACGAGCGCCGAAACGAGCAAGAGGGCGGTGCCGATCACCGGAAGCCGCCATTTGCCCGTGAACGCCGTGACGATGAACAGCACGGCGACGAGCACCGCAATACCCGCGAGGATCTGCTTCCCCGGAATACCCGCATGCACCGCCGAATAGGTCGCTCCCGTGAACCGACCGGAGGAGTCGGTCAGCGCGGCGTAGCGGTCGAGCCAGAGACTGACCCCCTGCAGCAGCAGGTAGACGGCAGCGAGCACCGCGGCCTGAATGCGGGTCGCCTTCGAGACCCGCACGTCGCGACCGGAGAACGAGATACCGCCGTAGAGGTAGCTCGTTGCCACCCCCAGCAGCAGCGAGATGAGCACCACCGCCGAGGCAAAGCCAACGATCCCGTGCCAGAACGGAAGGTCGAACATGTAGAACGAGACGTCGAGGTTGAACTCGGCATCGGTCTCACCCACCGGGGTCGAATTCCACCACAGCAGCACCTGCTGCCAGCCGGCTGCCGCCGTGAACCCGCCGAAGATACCGATCACTGCCGGCAACGCCCACTTGATCACTCGCCGCAACGGTTCGACCAGCTCCTGGTATCGATCGAGCTGGGCGGTCAGCCGCGCGTACACCGGCCGCTTGCGGTAGGCGATCTCGATGGCGAAGAACACCGGAACGGCCATGCCGATGAACCCGATGAGGAACATGGCACCGGCCGCGATCCACTGGGTGAGCAGCACCGGGAGGTAGCCGAGCTGCTCATACCAAAGCAGTTCACTCGCAACCGCGGCGGCACCCAAAAGTGCAAGGATCAATGCGACGACCACGATGATCGTCACCGCGATAGGTGAAATTCTGCGTCGTGCGCGTGGAACGGCGTTGGTCGATTCAGTCACGGGAAATCTTTCTCTGCGGCTGGCGCTGGCGTTGCGAATACCTTAGCGAGCATCGCTGAGAACTTCGCTGAGATCGGCCCAGGGCGGCCCCCTGAAGCTCACATGTTCGCAGTGAGCGCAACCCATCCACCGAGAAAATCGAAGACTCGGTGCCGATTCGCATCTGGCTGACGTAGCGTTGGAATATGAACGATCGCGAGCCCGACGACGCCGCACCTCAGCCCGATGACGAAGGCCTGCGCGAGTTGCAGCGCATGCTGAACGAGATGCTCTCAGGGGGCGGTGCGACGCAGGGCTTCGACCCGGCCACGTTCGCACAGGCGGCAGGTCTCCCCGGCGATCCCGCGGCCCTGCAAGGGTTGTTCGCGACCATGCAGCAGGCGATGCAAAACCCGTCGGAGACGATCGACTGGTCGACGACGCGGCGCATTGCTCTCGAGACCGCCCGCGAAGGCACGCCGGCGTCCGACAGCGCGGCGGCTCTGCGTGCCTTCCCGGTCGCGTCACTGTGGCTCGACGAGGCCACCGACGTCGGGCAGACGGCCGATGCCCCCCGGGCGATCAACCGCATCGAATGGGTGCAACAGACGGTGGACACCTGGATCAGCCTCGCCGAGCCCGTGGCCGAGTCGATCACCCGCGCGCTCACGGACGCGCTCAGCACACAGTTGCCGGAGCAGTTGCAGTCAACCCTCGGCGGCATTGCTCCGATGCTCCGCAGCGTCGCGGGCGCGCTGTTCGCCACCCAACTCGGTCAGATCGTGGGCAAGCTCGCAACTGAAGTCTCTGCGGGCGGAGACGTCGGGATCCCGCTCTTCTCGGGCGAAGGTCGGGAGGGCGGCGCGCTGATCCCAAGCGGGGTTACGGCCTTCGCCGACGGACTCGACCAAGACGAGGAAGCTGTCACCCTGTACCTCGCTGTGCGCGAACTCGCTCACGCGCGGCTCTTCCGACACACGCGTTGGCTCCGACTTCACCTCATCACCGCGATCACCGAGTACGCCAAGGGCATGCGCATCGAGACAAGTCATATCGAGGATCTCGCGCGCGACCTCGATCCCTCCGACGCCGACGCCATGCAGCAACTCGTCTCGAGCGGAGCACTCATCCCTCCGAAGACCCCCGAGCAGCAATCTGCGCACGAACGCCTCGAGACCATGCTCGCGCTCATCGAGGGCTGGGTTGACGTCGTCACGGAACGTGCCGTGAGCCGCCTGCCAGGCAGCGAGGCCATCGCCGAAATGGTGCGCCGGCGCCGCGCGGTCGGCGGACCCGCCGAACACGCCTTCAGCACCCTCGTCGGGCTGGAGCTTCGCCCGCGTCGCATGCGAGAGGCGGCCGCGATGTGGCGGCTGGTGGCGGAGCGCGGCGGTGTTTCCAGGCGCGACGCGCTCTGGGCGCATCCCGACCTGCTCCCGACCGCCGAGGAACTCGACCACCCGGCCCGCCTGCTCGAACGGCTCGGCCTTGCTGGGGAAACCCCCGAGAGCGTCCCGGCCGACGAGTTCGATCAAGCGCTTGCCGCCCTACTCGATGAGGGTCTCGGCGACGAGAAGAGCACCGGCACGGACGACCGGGACGAGCCCACTCCGTAACGCCGCTGCCGAACTCCCCTCGTCCACAGCGCGGTGACGGAGCAGCATGGTTCGTCAACCTGTGGATAACGGCCACTGAGCGGTGCCGTTCACGGAGAATAGCGGCATGTCGCACCGCTATCTCCGCATCGACCCGTCCCTCCCGATGTGTTGGGAAGACCTCGACACGCTTCGGTTCGGCTTTGACCGCGCCGAGCTGAGATTGCGCCAGCCCTCCACTGCTTCGCAACGACTCATCGCCGAGCTGCGCAGCGGCGTTCGCGCAGACCGCCTCATCGACATTGCCAACCAATGCGGGGTGATGCCGAGGGAGCGGCAGAATCTGCTCGACCGGCTCGCGCCAGTGCTGCTGCACACGCCGTTCCTCCTCGAGTCGCCCGTCGCCTCACGGCCGCAGACACCCAATCTCCGCGTCACCGGCACGGGGCCGTTCGCCGCAACCCTACGCACGCTCTGCGAAGAAGCGACTACAACGGACGAGCATCAACCCGAGATCGTCGTGCTCGTTGCAAACTTCCTGCCCCCGCTTGATGCGGCACAACGACTCCTCTCGGAGCACACGCCGCACGTGCTCGTGCAACTGTGCGACCGGAGCGTGGCGATCGGCCCTCTGGTGGCACCGTCCGGGCATCCTTGCCTGACCTGCCTGGAGCTGCACCTGCGCGAACGCGAGCCAGAACGTCAATTTCTCGGGATGCAACTCGCGGAGGAGCAACCTGCGACGGACATGGCCGAGCACGCCGTGCGCATCGCGCCCATGCTCCTAGCCGCGGTCGCGCAGTGGCAGCTCGGAGACAGCGAGCTTATCGCCCGACAGCAGCGGTTTCGGGTTCGCGCGGCACAGTTGGGGCTCGAACCGGAGATCACGCAGGTGCAACCCCATCAAGCGTGCGGTTGTACGTCGCTGCGCGAATCGACCTTGCTCGCGGGAACAGCCGCCGCCTGAGCCGAGCGTCGAACACGAGCTGCGCCCGAGTCACGAGTTGAATGAGAGTCCGGCTTCTACCACGAACCTCGAAGGCGCTCGTGCGGTTCTGCCGCTCCCCCGGCTCCCCGAGATCCGCAGCTCGTCCTTCGCGCGAGTAAAAGCCACATACGCAAGGCGACGCTCCTCGTCGATTCCCGTCTCGTCGTCCGCGTGCGCGATCGGCAACAGTCCCTCGCTCATGCCGATGACGTGCACGACCCTCCACTCGAGACCCTTGGCGGCGTGGACCGCGCTGAGCGTTACCGCGTCGAGCGTCGGTTCGTGGTGGGCGCGCGCGCGGGCAAGCAGTTCTTCACTGAACGACTGCATGGTGGTGCCGGGTGGTTGCTCATCAACGAGCGCGAGGATCGCGCCAAGCGCATCCCAACGTTCGCGCGCAGCCGCGCCCTCGGGCGGGCTCGAGGTCCAACCGCACGAGCGCAGCACGTCGCTGACGATCTGAAAGAGTGGACGGTCGTCGTCGGCCTTCGCCTGCCCCCGAATCAGCATCACCGCCTGGCGCACGTCGGCACGGTCGAAAAAGCGCTGGGCACCATGCACCCGCGTCGAGATACCGAGACGCTGCAGCTCGGTCTCGATCAGTGCCGATTGCGCATTCGTGCGGTAGAGCACCGCGATCTCACTCGGAGGCATGCCCTGGCGAACGCTCGAATGGATCGCAGCTGCAACGGCACCGGCCTCGTCCTGCTCGGTCGCGAACCACTCGCTCGAGACCGCGGGCGAGCCAGGCTTGCCCGCACTGGGTCGCTGCGCCCGAAGGGTCAGTGCTCCCGGCCGGTCACGCATGAGGCGGTTCGCAGTGAGCACGATCGGCTCGACCGATCGATAGTTCCGCTCCAGCTTGAACTGACGGGCGTTTGGGTGCTCGGAGGTGAATCGCAGCAGGTATGAGCTCGTCGCACCTGCGAAGCTGTAAATGGTCTGGCTGGCGTCGCCGACGACGCACAGATCCTCGCGGTCACCGAGCCATACTCGCAGCAGCGCGTGCTGCAGTGGCGAGACGTCCTGGTACTCGTCCACAGTGAAGAACCGGTAGCGCTCTCGCACCTGCAGGGAGACTCTCGGCTCGGTCTCGAGCATGCCGGTCATCAGCACCAGCACATCCTCGAAATCGATCTGCCTGCGTTCTGCGAGCAGTGCGCTGTACTTCCGCTGCACATCGATGAGCTGTTCGACGCTCACCCCACTCGGAGGCACCCGATGCTCGGCGTCGCTATCGAACAGGGCCGCATAGGATTCGAGGCCGAGCATCGAAACCTTGCGCCACTCGATCTCGGCGGCGATATCTCGCAGCGTCTCGGCTGGCAGGCGCAGACCGAGGGACTCGGCCGCTTGCGACAGCACCGGGACCTTTCCGCCGACCAGTTGCGGTGCTGATCCTCCCACCACCTGCGGCCAGAAGTATCCGAGCTGCGCGAGCGCGGCACCGTGGAATGTCTGCGCCCGCACGCCCCGTGCCCCGAGCGACGCGAGCCTGGCTTGCAACTCCCCGGCCGCCTTGCGCGTGAAGGTGACCGCGAGCACCCGATCTGGCGCGTACGCACCGACGCGCACTCCGTGCGCTATGCGGTGAGTGAGCGTGCGGGTCTTGCCGGTGCCAGCACCGGCAAGTACCGCCACGGGACCGCGCAGGCACTCAGCGACCTCGCGCTGTTCGGGGTCCAGCCCGTCAAGCAACTCGTCAGGCACGCTCGCCCTCAGCCAACCAGATGTCGATGAGCCACCGAGCGATCGACAGCCCCGTCGGCAGGGTGATGCCTGGCGGCGGGTCACTGACCTCATCGCGGGTGAACCAGCGAAGCTCCGAGATCTCTGCTGGGTCGGGGCGCAGCGCACCAGGATCGGCACCGGCTGCGAGGCTCGCCCGGAACCCCAGCATCAGCGATCTCGGGAATGGCCACGGCTGCGACGCGACGTAGCGCACGTCGTCGACCGGCACGCCGGTCTCCTCGAGCACCTCGCGCACCACGGCGTGCTCAGCGCTCTCACCCGCCTCGACGAAACCGGCAAGGAGCGAGAACCGGCCGGTGTCCCAGAGCACGTTCGACCCGAGTAGCACGCGATCCTCGTGCTCGACCAACACGATGACGGCGGGATCGGTGCGCGGAAAATGTTCCCCACCGTGCTCGTCGATCCTCGCCCAGCCGCCCTGTGCCGGCGTCGTGGCCTCACCATCTCGAGCCGAGAACGGCATCGAACGATGCCAGTTCGTGAGTGCAAGCGAGGTCGACATCAACTCGAGATCGAGCGGGGACAGATGAATCGCCGCCGTAAGCGGGCTGTGCCAGCCCGCCATCGGTTCAGGGTATTCGGGCGTGTCCGCGGCAAGGGCCGCAAACACGGCATTACCGTCGGCGCGTCCGAGGTACAGGTGATGCGGTGCCCGTTGCCCTCGCACCGGTTCCAGAGCGAGCTTTGCCGAGTGCTCCTCGACCACCGCGAATGGGAGTACTTGCTGCCCAGAACCGATGCGCAGGAGGAGCGTGCCGGGCTCCGCCCAGGCCGCGTCCAAGGATTCCTCACTGAGTCGAGTCGTCGCATCCCGATCAAGCACTCCGCTCGCTAGCGGGGGTCGGGAGAACTTCGGCATTCCTGCTCCTCGCCGTAGGGCATTCGGTTCCCTGCGCGTGGCGTGCTCGCGCGATCACGATCACTGCCTACGCTGAAGGTTATGGCCAGTACCCCATTCACTCTAGCCGCCCTCGCCACCTCGGCAGTGCCCGGACTTGAGGTCACTGGGACGAGGTCGCACACAGCGAACGGCGACGGTGCCTTCGAATCGGCGGTGCTGAGCACAACCGACGGGGATGTGATCGTCCGCATCCCAAACGATGCCAACGCCGAGGTGCGGCAGTCCGCGGAGATGCTCGCGCTCGCGAGCCTGGTCGACGGTTCCCGGGCCCGCCTGCCGGTAGCGATCCCACGCACCCTCGGTGTCACTCGTGCCGGAGACTCCCGCGCGGTGGTGAGCACGTTCCTTCCCGGTGCGCCCGCAACACTCGAATACATCGGGGTCGAGCCGAAACTGCTGCAGCGCGTGACCGAGGTGATTGCCGCGATCCACGAACTTCCCACGCGCCTGGTGCGCGAAGGGGGCCTGCCCACCCGATCGAGCAGTGAAGTGCGAGAGGATGCGGAACGCCTCGTGCAGCGCACGGCGGACACTGGAATGCTGCCCGCCACCGTGCGGAGCCGCTGGACCAGCGTGCTCGATGCGGACTACATCTGGAGCTTCGAGCCGACGGTGGTGCACGGCTCGCTCTCGGCCGAAGTCTTTCTGGTCGATGCAGAGCAACTGCTCGGCCTGCTCGGCTGGAACGAGCTCTCGCTCGGGGACCCCGCGGTGGACCTGGGCTGGTTGCTCGCAGATGAGCCGGACACCTTCACCTCGGCCCTCGCGCGGTACACGTCTTTGCGAGGCATCTCCGGCTCGCAAGAGATCACCACCCGGGCGCGCTTCTACCATGAGCTCGAGGTTGCGAGATGGTTGCTTCACGGCATCGAAACCCACGACCAGACGGTCGTCGATGATGCGGTCGCCATGCTCGATCGACTGGTCGACGGTCTCAGTCTGCTCGGAGGGGCGCTGCCCATGCAGCGGGTGCTCGATGCGCAGGAGGTGGAGGAGATGCTCGACCAGACCCCGATCATCGACAGCGACCCCCGTTCGGAGACCGCGGAGTTCGAGTCACTCGACGAGGATCGCGCCTTCGACGTGGAGTTCGAGTTCAGCGATGACCCTTCGTCCGACGCCAAGGACACCGAGGGCTCAGGCGACGGGCGAGGCTGAGCTCGCTGCGACGGGCGAGACTGAGCTCGCTGCCTCGAGCCAGAGCTGTTCGAGTTCTTCGAAGCTGCGGCTGTGCTCGCCTCGCAGCTCCTCGCCCTCGGCGACGTAGAACAGCGTGACATCGATCTCGTCGGCGTCGATGCCGGCCCAGCGTGCGTATGCGTGCCGGTAGAGGTCGAGCTGCAGAAAGCGCGACGCACGCTCCGCGGGGGTCGCCGGTGGTCGGCCCGACTTCCAGTCGACGATCTCGTATCGGGTGCTGCCGTCAGCAAGTTCATGCCGATAGACGGCATCCAGCTTGCAGACCAGGGTTCGACCTGCGAACGGGAGCGTGATCTCGAGCTCGACCGCGACCGGTTGCTGCTGCGCCCACCTGGATCGTTCGAAGTTCTCGATGAGCGGTTCGAGCGCTTCGTCGCTCGGCTCCTGCGCCGGCTCGAGTGCGGAAGCTGCTTCGTCGTGCTCGTCCAGGTCGAACTCGATGCCTTGAAGCGGAAGCTGGGTGCCGATCGGGGTGTTCGCTCGACGCTCGACCCATTCGTGAAACAGGTTGCCGGTGCGGGTTCGGCGGTAGGGACGCACCGGCAGCGGACGCAAGCGTCGACGTTCCGCCTGCACGGGGTCGTCGATGAAATCATGAAACGTCGATGCCGTGACTCGTTCGATCGGCCCACTGGTTGCCACCGGTTGCTCTCGCTCGGTCTCTCGTTCGGCAAGCAGCAGTGCAACGACCGGATGAACGGTGACCCCCGATTCCGGCTTCGCAAGTTCGGCACGTAACGCGTCGGCCGCTGCACGCACGCTGGTGGCACGGCGCCCCAGGGGGTCGAGCGGCCACTCGAGGGTTCGTCCGACGCTCGAGTTCGGCGGCTCGGAAGAGGCGCTGGACTCGGGTAGGGGCTCGATCAGCCCCGCCTGCTGCAGCTCACGAAGGTATGGCGCAGGCTTGCGCGGTCGCGTCTGCCCTCCCCAGAACGAACCCGTGATGAGCAGCCGCGAGGCCGCTCTGGTGATGGCAACATAGGCGAGTCTGCGCTCCTCGTCGGCATGCCGATCCTTGAGAGCGTCTTTGTAGCGGTCGATCGCTGTCGTAACGTCCTTCTGCGTTTCGACGAGGTCGAGCGTGAGGGCTGGCCTGGCGGCAGCATCGCCGCGAAGTTCATCGGGCAGCTGCCCGGCTCGCAGCCACCCCATTCCATCGCGCGGTGCGGCAGGGAACTCGTCAACGACCATTCTCGGAACCGCGACGAGGTCCCACTCAAGCCCCTTGGAGCCATGCACGGTGATCAATTGCACCGTTCCCGGCTCGGGTTCTGGCAGGTGTTGCGCAGCCGCGTCGTCGTCCCTGGCGCGTTCCAGCCAGGTAAGCACGGAAGCGAGCGTCCCAGCCTCGTCGGTGGCGAGGTACGCCTCGAGAAGATCGCCGAATGCTTCGAGGTTCGCCCGCGCGGCGGCACCACCGTGATACCCCGTGTGCTCTGCGGCGTCGAGCTCGATGTCGAGCCGGAGCGCGTGCGTCACCGATCGCACCAGGGTTCCGATGTCTGAACCGACCTCCTGCCGCAGGGAGCGGAGCATCTGCCCCGCCTCTCGCATCCGCTCACGGCCCACCGGGGTGATGTTGCGCAGCGCACGATGATCGAGACGCGACATGGACGCGATCTCGTCGAGCGCGTCCAGCAGCGTGAATGTTCGATCACTGCCGGGCCCTGACAACCGGTCCAAGTGCTCGGTTTCTATGGGTTGCTGAGCGTGATCGCGCTCGCTGAACCACCGTGCAGCATTCCGAAGGCCGGCCAGATCTGCCACTCCGATGCTGAACCTCGGGCCGGCCAACAGCCGCACGAGGTCGCTTGCGGCGTCGGCGTACCAGAGGCAGCGCAGACCGCACACCAGATCGGTGACTTCCGGGGTGGTGAGCAGGCCGCCGAGCCCGACGATGCGGTTGGGTACGCCGACCGACCAGAGCGCATCGGCGACCGCCGCCATGTGGGTGCGGTTTCGGAAGAGCACCGCGGCCGTCGCCTGTTCCCCGGTCCGGGCGAGGTGAGCGTTGCGAGCGTCGCGCATCCACTCGGCAAGGGTCTCGAACTCCTCGGTGATCGTCTCCCGGTACTGCACGTGCAGTGGAGGTTCGCCGGTTTCGGAGTCGCTCGAGCCGAGGTACTGCGTTCGGGAGATCAGCGGCTTCACACTCAGTCCGTTAGCCTCGGACTCGAGCTTGTGCGAGAGTGGAGCGCTGACAGCGTTCGCGGCGGCGAGCACGGCGGTCGGGTTGCGCCAACTCGTCGACAGGCTCAGAGTCACCCCGCTTCCGCCACCCGTGATACCGAAGTCGCGGTGGAAACTTTGCAGGTTGCTCGCGGAGGCTCCTCTGAATCCGTAGATGGACTGATGCGGGTCGCCGACCGCCATCACCGAGCTTCCTCGGAACAGCAAGGACAGCAGAGATGTCTGGGCGACCGAGGTGTCTTGCACCTCGTCGAGCAACACCACCGGGGTGCGCTGGTGGAGGACCCTGATGGCCTCTGGCGAGCGGCGGGCGGTCTCAACGGCAGTCGCGAGCTGATCCGAGAATTCAATGAGGCCTCGACGGCGCTTCTCGGCGGCGAACTCCGCAGCGAGTCGGATCGCCAGTCGTGTTGCCCGCAGGTTGGTAAGCACCGCCTCGATCGCCGCGTATCGCCCCTCGCGTTTCTTGTCGTTGTAGGGCAGCTCGCCGATGAACTCGAGTCGCTCGACCGCCGCCATCGCATCGTCGAAGCTCGTGAGGTTCTCGGCGACCGCATGATCAATGGTCAACAGCTGCCGCACGAGCACACCGATTGAGTCGCGGCTCGTGCTCAGCTCAGGGTCCTCGCTTCGGACGACGACCTCACGCGCAATGCCCCACGCAGTCGACTCGTCGATCACTGTTCCGGCCGCTGCTACTCCCGCGAGTGCGCCGAACTCCTGCACGATGCCAGAGGCGAACGAGTTGTAGGTGCTCACTTCTGGCAGGTCGAGCCCCTCGCTCATGCGCTCGCTGAGCACCCGGGCGGCGGCCTGCTCGGCCTCGCTGAGCTCCGCACCCGGCGCAGGCCGTTCGAGTCGTTCGGAGAAGCGTCGAAGACGATCGAGCACGCGCTCGCTCAATTCTCCAGCCGCCTTGCGTGTGAAGGTGAGACCCAACACCTGCGACGGCTCGACGAGGCCGTTCGCGACGAGCCAAACGACCCGGTTGGCCATGGTCTCCGTCTTGCCGCTGCCGGCCCCCGCGATGACGAGCACGCTGCGCCCGAGCGGCTGTTCAATCACTTCGGTCTGCTCTAGCGTCGGCCGCACCGCGCGGTCGGGCGAGTCTGCCAGGAGCTCTGCGATGCGCGCTGCCGAGAACGTCGGCTGTCGTTTGTCGCTCATGCGTGGCTCACCGCGGGGATGATGTGTAGAGCGCAGACGCGATTCGGTGTTTGCGACTGCTCGCAGTGATGCTCCACCTGCGCAATGAACCGGGACCCCGCCATCAATCGACCGACCTCTCTCACACGCTGCTCGAATGCCGCTTGCTCATCTTCGCCGAGCTGGGCCTGCGCGACCTCAACATACTGTTCGCCCGCTGCCCGTCGCGTCTTCGTGACCGAGTCCGGGTGCACGTAGAGCAGTTTTGCCTCGCTGCGATCGGCCGCGGGCAATGGCTCACCATTCTCGTCACGGAACGCACCGCGCAACGCACCCAATTGGTAGGCCTGCAGTTGGGCGTGCTGCTGCAGGTCCTTCGCGCTCGGGGTGCGCCGTCCGGTTTTGAGATCGACGACGACGATATCGATCCCGCCGTCCTCGCGTGCCCGGGCCTCGATGCGATCAGCGCTTCCGCGCAACCTGGCGAAGTCCACGGCCAGCGTGAAGGGGGCTTCCTTCGCTACGAGATCACTGCGTGAGGCTTCGAACGCACGGAGGTACTCGGCGAGTGCACGGGTCATGGCGCGGGCCTCCTCGAGCGCTCGGTTCGACTGCCAGAGCGCGTCGAAGCGCAGGGTCTCCCAATCCGCGACCACCGCGCCGAGCAATTGCTCGGCGGTGTCACCGGTCCGGGCATGCTCGAACGCCCGATGCACGAGCGTCCCGATCTCAGTGCGATAGTCGGAGCTGTCTCCACCGAGCCTAGATATGAACCAATCGAGCGGGCACGTCTCGACTCGCTCGATCTGCGATGGACTGACCGACACGGTCGCCTGTTCGTCACGGTCGATGTCCGCGAGCGGGGTCGTCGAACTCGGTGCCTGCACCCCGTACCACTCGTCGGGGTGTGCTCCAGGTACGCCGGCGTGCGCGAGCGCGGCGAGCGAGTGCAGTGCCTCAGTGTCATGCTGGTCGACGGTCAGCCGCCGGCGCATCTCGGCGACGACTCCGCGAAGCGTGAGCCGATTACTGGGCAGGCCCGTGACCGGGGTTCCGGCCGAAGCGATGCTGAAGAAGGAGCTCGGTTGTTCGTCCTCGTTCGCGATCGCGATAAGGAGCAGCTGCTCGCGCGCCCGTGAGCAGCTCTGCACGAGCAAACGCAGCTCATCGTGCAGGGTGTCTCTTCTCGACGGCAGCTCGGCTGCATCACCGCGCAACCAGCGCTCCAGCGCGCTCACACCGAGTAGCGACCCGCGTGCTCTCAGGTTCGGCCAGGTTCCCTCTTGCGGCCCGACGATGCAGACGAGGTCGTACTCCTGACCGATCGTCCCCTGCGCGGTGGTGACGGTGACGGCTTCGCGTTCGCTGCGCGCGGCCAGTGTGTCCTCGGGTACCGAGTTCGTCAGGATGTCCTCGAGCAGTGCACCGATCGGCCGGTCGCTATCGAGTTCCTCGTGTCGCTGCAGCGCGAAGAAGAGTCCGACGACCGCGTCGAGGGTGCGGTGCGCCTCGTCGGATCGGGTTCCCCGCCCCTCGAGCGCGGACTGCTGGAGGGGTTCGGCGAGACCGGTCCCGCTCCACAGCTGCCACAGCACCTCCCGCGGCGTACCACCCGCTTGATGCACAGCGGTAGCCTCGGCGACGAGGCGACCGAGACGCATCAGGCTTCGCGCAGCCCGCATGTCAATGACCGGCCGAGTGCCCGGGTGGGTGAATGCCTCGAGCACGAGCTCGTCGGCGCTCGCTGGGTCCCGCTGTTCGGCCTTCGCAGCACGGACTTCTTGGAGGCGAAGCGCAGACCGCAGTCGGCGCAGCGCAATGGGGTCGAGTCCTCCGACAACTCCCCCGAGCAGGTCAGTTACCTCTCGAGCACCGAGCGGCGCGAGCCCGAGGGCGTGCTGCAGCAGTCGCACGAGTTCGCGCACGAGCTGGTGATCGCGCAGCACGACGCCTCCCGCAGCGACACCCGTGGGCACCTGATGCCCGGCGAGCAGCCGGGATAGTCGTGCCACCTCCCCTCGGCTGCGGCAGATGACGACCATCTTTGACCACGGCATGCGCGGTCCGCCGCCAAGACCGAGGTGCGCGGCGCGAAGCCGGTGCGCGATCACCCCCACCTGCTCTGCCGGGCTGGCCGCGGTAGCGCAAACGACCGCGCGATCGGACTCTGAGGGCCTCGGTGCCTTCTGGGAGGGCCGAACCGATGATGCAGCGCGCTGCGCACCCGCTCCCGCGGTGCCCACTCGGGAGGCGAGTGAGCGCACGAGCTCGCGGATCTGCGATCCGTGTCGGTACACCTGCTCCAGGACGACAAGCTGTTCCGGCTCGGAACGGGCGCTCGAGACATGTTGCCGTCGCCGCAATTCCGTCTCGATACCAGCGAGGAGCCGGGCCCGTTCACCGTGAAATGCGCCCGTAGCGGTGTCGGGGTCGCCAAACGCCCAGATCGCGATGCCTCGATCTGCGAGTGCGGCCAGCAGCGCGAGGCCCCCTTCGCCGAGTTCGGCGGCGTCGTCGATCAGCACGATACGCGGCAGCTCGAGCGAGTGCTCCAGACGCACGGCATCGCTCGCGGCCCGAAGCATCGCGCTCGAGGTGAGTTCCTGCGGTCGCTCCGCCTGGAGCCGATCGCGTATCTCTCGCACGAGCGCGAGAGCGGGCACCGCTTGAGCGGCGGGCTGCGATGTAGCGACGAGATGCGCCTCGAGCTGGTCGGGCTCGAGCGCGAAATCGTCGAGCACTCGCGAGAGTTCACGGAGCTCGCCTCGGAACGCCTCGCTCATGAGCACTTCTGGCGCGTAAGGCAGATGCAGCTCGGCTCCCCATGCGCCGTCGAGCACGTCTCGCAGCACCTTCTCGGACATCTCATCCTGGGCCGTACCGGTGAGCAGTCTCGGCGCAGGCTCGGCACGCAATGCCGAGCACCGGTGCAGCACGGAGAATGCGAGCGAAGGCAGGGTGCGCACTGGGGTGCCTCCGGTGGCACGATCGAGTCGCTGAGATATGCGACTGCGGAGGGCACGAGCAACGAGCCGATTCGCTGCCAGAATCAGCACGTCGTGCTCGCCCCATCCCTCGCGGCGGCGGAGCCGCTCGTAACTCTCCAGCAACAGCGTCGTCTTGCCCGTGCCGGGGGCCCCGAGCACGCGAGCGTGACGTGCAGGGTCAAGCTCGAGTACCCGCAGCTGCGACGAGTCGAATGTGGTCATGACTTTAGACTATGGCGGACGGGTGACATTCCCGGGGCGTGCGCCCTCCGCACTGCGCTGTGGGCGAACTGGGCCCGCCTCGAGCCCGAGCACCGAGGCTCGCCCCATAGACTCAATCGCAGGAGTCAAGACTCAGCAAGACGACGTCCCAGGAGGAACCGTGGAAGTACGCATCGGCATTCAGCACAGCCCGCGCGAGATCAGCTTCGAGACCGACTCCGCCGCCGACGAGCTGCGCGCCACGGTCGAGGCCGCGTTCAGCGGCAGCGAGGCGCTCATTCACTTCAGCGATAGCAAGGGAAAGCAGTTCATCGTTCCCACGGCGTCAATCGCCTACGTCGAGGTCGGTAGCGAGACCGGTCGCAAGGTGGGCTTCATTAGCTAGCCGCGTTAGCCCAGCACGCGGTAGAGCCGGCTAGCAGCTTCGATCACCGCCGGGTGATTCACGTCGATGGTCTCGATGCCGACAAGGCGCACGGGCGCAGGCGGCACCCCGTTCTCGCCCCAGAGCATGACCGAGGTTTCGGCCGGAAGCTGCGAGGACCACCACGAGAGCCCCGCGTAGCCAGGGCCGGCCGATGCGAATAGCCTTCGTGCGATCGGCTGGGTGACGCTCAGGTCTTGCACGACGACCTGACTCGGTTTGATGCCCTGACGTGCCAGCACCTCGGCGTCGTCGAGGTCGAGCAGCTGAGCGTCGGCATCGAGCTCGAACTCGGCAACCGCGCGAGCATGCCCCGCAGGGGTGAGAAACACCTCGGGGATCCAGCGCTGCTTGTTGTAGAAGCTTTCCGCAACCGCGCCGACGGCGCTACGGGAGAAGTACCACGAGTCGTACAGGTCCGCGTTATCCCATCTGCCGTGCAGCTGCGGTCGCGGCAGAAAACTCCAGTGACCGGGTTTGCCTCGGCGGGATCCGGGGGCCCTGGGATAACAGCGGAAGAGTCTCATCGCGAGGATCGCGGCCTATGCGTATGCGCCCTCGTCCTCGGCGTCGAGCGCCCCAATGACCTCGGCGATGCGCCCAAGTCGGATGCACTCTCGCGGCGACGAACCCCGCAGAAACTGGTTCGGCGAGTCGAGCCAGATCGGAACGACCTTCTCGTGCATGACAGACTCGGCGCGGGCGACGATATAGGCGAAATCCATGATCGCACGAGTCGACTCCGCCGACGGGGTCTGCACCCCCTGCTTCCACCTGGTGACTTGGGAGGGCCTCACTCCGACCAGTTCCGCAAGCAGCGCCCCATTCCCCGCCGCAGACAGCAGCATGCGGAAGCCATTGCCGAACGCGCTGGCGTCGTGAAGCGGTGCTGCGGTACTCATAGCAGCAGTCTACGCGCAATTCTAGAATTGCGCACGGGGCGCAATCAGCTCAGGCCGAGCGTTCGAGCAGCACGGCGACCTCCAGGTGCGCGGTGTGCGGGAACATGTCGAACACCCGCCCCTCGACCGCGCGATACGACGGCATCGTCGCGAGGTCCCTCACGAGGCTCACCGGGTTGCAGCTCGAGTACACCACTCGACGAATCCCGCTGCGCTCGATCCACTCGGCCAACTCTGCACCGACGCCGCGCCGGGGCGGGTTCACGATGAGCAGGTCCGGCCGATCCTCTGCCGCCGCGGCGAGCGCGAACTCGGTGGCATCGGCGGCAACGAACGTCGCGCTGAGCTCCGATTCGCGCGAGGATCGCTTCGCGGACTCGATCGCATCGGCGCTGAGTTCCACGCCGACGACCGCGGTCGACGTGCCCGCGGCCTGCAGCGCGGCGGCGCAATGCAACGCAAAGCCGCCCACACCGCAATAGAGATCCCAGAGGGACGCAGGGCGCGCCCGGGCGACCCACGCCGCGACCTGGGCGTAGAGCGCCTGAGCCACCTCGGTGTTCGTCTGAAAGAAGCTGCGCACCCGCAGATGCAGCGTGAGCGGGCGCTCCGGCGAGCCAAGACGCATCGGCAACGAGGAGCCGTGCAGCAGCGCTTCGCGCTCCCCCTCGAGCACTGCCTTGTGCTCCGGGAGCAGGTTGACCGAGATCACCTCGGCGGCGGGCACCGCTCGACGGATCTCAGCGAGACGCTCACGCAGCACGCCCAGTGCCTGTTCGCTCCGCACGACGAATCGCAGCATGAGGGCACCGCCCGGTGCCACCGTCACATGCACGAACTTCAGTTCGCCGCTGCGGTTCGGCACATCGTATGGCGCGAGTCCGGTGCGCTCGAGGAACGCGCCGACCGCCGGGACCACGGCCGCGATCTCCGGTGCCTGGATGGCGCACTCGCGCAGATCCACGCCGCTGCGGTCCGGCCCGAGAATCCCGAGCGTCACCCGGCCCGGCTCACCGCCGACCACGAGTTTGACCCGGTTGCGGAAGGCCCGATCCTCGCCGTGAAATGCCGGCAACCAGCTCTCGACGTGCGGAAGGAGTTGCTCGCAGCGCTGCTGCTTGTCCCGAACCTGCCGATCGTAGGGCGTTTCGATGAGCGTGCAGGAGCGGCAACGGTCCGCCTCGAAGTAGTGGCAGCGAAGCCGCCCGTCGGTCACTCGAGCTCCCTCACGCGGTCAGCCCCAGCTCGTCCATTCGCCGAGAGTGGTCGGCGATCAGCTCGGTGAAGATCGGTTCGACGTGGCTTGCCACGAAGGTGCGTCCTTCGCTCAGCGCGAGCACTTCGCGTGAGACGAGCAGCGTGTCTCCGACGAGTCGACGCCCCCAAAGCGCGAGGCGATTGGCGAGTTTCGGATCTTCGGCGATCTCCTTCGCGAGCAGTTCGCGAAGCTCGTCGCGCCCGGAGTTGTCGCGCAGCAGAGCGATCGCCTCGCCCTGAAACGCGTCGTCGAGGCCACGGGCTAGCTCCGCGAAGAAGCCGTCGAACAGACCCCCGACCAGGTAGATCGAGAGCACGTGCTGATGCCAATCCGGAGTCTCGATCCGTTCAATGAAGCGATCGATCACCGGCGTGTAGGGTTCCATGATCGCGTGGGGTTCTCGGCCGCGACGATGCAGCTCCTCGCTCAGCCGCTGGTGTTTCGTCAGCGTGATTCCGGCCGACCGCGCGACCGCTTCCTTCGACTCGAGGTTCGGCGCACCCGCGACGGCGCGACCCGCACCCTCGTACAGCTCCAGCTGCAGGTAGGTGGTGAGCCCGAGAAACGGCATGATGCCCGGCGCGAACTCCGCCAGTTCCAGCCGCAGCGCGTCGTTGCCCTCGTCACGCGAGCCGAGTTTGCGGGTCGGCAGTTTCTCTTTGCGCAGCCGCTTGATCCACTCGAACACGTCGCCAGTGTACCGGCGTTCGCTTGCCGGTACCGCATAGACTGAATGTGGAGCAGGTCCGAACGGATCGCTCAGCACAACGAAATCAGCGCCGCGCCAGGGAGCGTCGGCGTGCTACGCCTGGGTGAGTCAGCGCGTAGCGACACCTCACTGACAGGATCACACGTGACAACGTTCACCGAACTCGGCGTCGAACAGGACATGGTCGACGCCCTCGCCGAAACAGGCATCACCGAAGCATTCCCCATTCAAGAGCAGACGATTCCGCTGGCACTCGAGGGCCAGGACATCATCGGCCAGGCCAAGACCGGCACCGGCAAGACCTTCGGCTTCGGCCTGCCCCTGCTGCAGCGTGTCGGAGCGGACCCCGAACCCGGCGTGCAGGCGCTCGTCGTGGTGCCGACCCGAGAGCTCGCTGTGCAGGTGTACGAGGACCTCGACCTCGCCGCAAAGAACCGCGGCGTGCAGCTGACCGCGATCTACGGCGGCAAGGCATACGAGGGGCAAATCGACCAGTTGAAGGCCGGCGCGCAGGTCGTGGTCGGCACGCCGGGACGCCTGCTCGATCTCGCGGGGCAGCGTCTGCTCGATCTGAAGCGTGTGCGCGAGATGGTGCTCGACGAGGCCGACAAGATGCTCGATCTGGGTTTTCTCGCCGACATCGAGAAGCTGTTCGCGCAGACGCCCGAGTCCCGCCACACGATGCTGTTCTCCGCGACCATGCCCGGCACGATCGTGGCGCTCGCCAGACGCTTCATGCGAAACCCGATCCATATTCGCGCGACCGACCCCGACGAGGGCGCGATGCAGGCGAACATCGAACACATCATCTACCGCGCCCACTCGCTCGACAAAGACGAGGTGATCGGCCGCATTCTCCAGGCAGAGGGCCGCGGCAAGACCGTCATCTTCATGCGCACCAAGCGCGCCGCGGCAAAACTGCAGGAGGAGCTAGTGGATCGCGGCTTCTCCGCCGCCTCGGTGCACGGTGACCTCAACCAGGATCAGCGCGAGCGCGCCATGGCCGCGTTCAAGGCCGGCAAGAAGGACATCCTGATCGCCACAGATGTCGCGGCCCGCGGCATCGACGTCGACGACGTGACGCACGTTATCAACCACACGGTCCCCGACGACGAGAAGACCTACCTGCACCGGGTCGGCCGCACCGGCCGCGCGGGCCGCACCGGGATCGCCGTCACCTTCGTCGACTGGGAGGACATGCACAAGTGGGCCCTCATCAACAAGGCGCTCGACTTCGGCATCCCTGAACCGCGCGAGACCTACAGCTCCTCACCGCACCTGTTCGAGGATCTGAAGATCCCGGAGGGCACCAAGGGCCGCATCAAGGCGACGCCGGTGAAGGATCGCGCGCCGCGCCGCGTGTCGAGTTCGGGCAACGGTGCTGGTGCCGATTCGCGCGAGGATCGGCCCGCCCGCACCCGCACCCGACGTCGCACGCGAAGCGACAACCCTCGCGGTGCCGGCCGCCATGAAACGCACGGCCACGAGCAGCACGGGCACGACAACGAGGCGACGACAGCTGCCGAGTCGGGTGAGGCCGCTCCGCGCCGCAGGCGTCGTCGTCGCGGCGGACGGGGTCGCGGGCAGGGCACGCCGGACGCAGCTGCCGGCTCGGAGTCTTCGACGACGGAGTAAGGGCCGCGCGGCGCTAGGTTACCTCGCGCAGGCGACACACCGGTCCGCGAATGGCCGCACCTCGAGACGCTCGACCGGGATCAGTTTGCCACAGCCGGCGCACACCCCGTAGGTGCCGTCGATCAACCGGTGGTGTGCCTCCTCGGCGAGCAGCGCATCCCTGCGTGCGCTCTCCAGCAGCCCAGACAGTCGCGACCACTCCGCCGACAGGGGCACTCCCTCCGGGTCGTGCTCGTCGTCGTCCGACTCGCTACGGCGAGCGCGGGTGAGCGCATCGAGCTGTGCTTCGAGTCCGGCGACTCTCTGGGCGATGCGCTGACTGGCCTCATCGAGCAGCGCTTTCAGACGATCCTCGTCGCTCATCGCTTCACCTGCGCCAGGTCACGAATCGATTGCCAGGTCGTGGCCGGGCTCGTGCGCTCACCGAGCAGGTTCGATTTGCCCGCGCCGTGATAATCGCTCGCCCCGGTCACGTGCAATCCCAGCGCTGCAGCGCGTTCACGGAGCGGCGGTAACCAGGCCTCACGGTTCTCGGGGTGATCGAGTTCGATGCCCCAGAGCCCGGCCGCTGCGAAGGCGTCGAGCGCCGCCAGGTCGAGCGGACGCGACATTCGACCCGCCGCGGGGTGGGCGAGCACCGGGACGCCGCCGGCGTCGCGCACCATGCGGATCGCGTCGAGGGTCTCGATCGCATATGTCGGCACGTAGTAGGGCGATCGGGGGTGCAGCACGTCGTCGAACGCGGCCCCGCGATCGGGGTAGTAGCCCGCGCTGACGAGCGCATCGGCGATGTGGGGGCGGCCGAGGGTGCGATCCTCGCCCGCCTCGATGATGGAGTGCCAGTCGATGTCGAAGTCGGCCGCAAGGCGGTTCACCATCTCACGGGCGCGGCCCAGTCGGGATTCGCGCACTCGGGCGAGGGCGGCCCCGAGAGCTGTCGCTTCGGGGTCGAGGCCGTAAGCGAGCACGTGCGTCGACCGCCAGTCGTGCTTCGTGGTGATCTCCATGCCGGGCAGAAAGTCGATGCCGTGCACGGCCGCAGCGGCGCGGGCCTCATCCCACCCCTCCACCGTGTCATGATCGGTGAGGGCGACGCCGGCAAGCCCGATCGCGGCTGCCTCGGCGACGATCTCGGCCGGTGTCGTGGTGCCGTCGCTGCGCAACGAGTGCGTGTGCAGGTCGTAGCGAGCGGGCATACAGCAATGGTAGACCTCGCGCGCACCTGCAGCGCACAAGCGAAGATGCGAAGATGGAGCCATGAGTGACACGAGCACGCCGGCTCGGCCCGCGACGCACGAGGCCGAGATCGATAACAGCAATCGCAGCACGACGCCACGCTCGGACCGGTTTCTGAGCTACATCATGTCGGGATGGGGCGACACAGACCAGCGACTCCCCGCGGAGCGGCCCTCTGCACGGTACGCCGCGGAGAGGCGGGCCGCCATCGGGGCGCAGTTCGTCGGCCAACGCCTCGTCTTCGCGGCCGGGGCCATGAAGCAACGCTCGAACGACACGTTCTACCAGTTCCGCGCGCACAGCGCATTCGCGCACCTCACCGGTTGGGGCAGCGACAGCGAACCCGGTGCGGTGCTCGTGCTCGACCCGGCGGGCGAGGCCGCGAGCGATGACCGGGGAGGATCAGCGCCGACCCATGAGGCAACCCTCTACTTCCGCGAGCGAGCCGGTCGCGACAACGACGAGTTCTTCGCAAACCCCGAGATCGGCGAGTTCTGGATCGGGGCGCGGCCGTCACTCGCTCAGGTCGCTGCGGACCTTGGCATTCGCACGGCACCGCTCGAGGCGTTCGAGGCTCGAGCGGGCGATCTGACGGTGGGGCGCGGCACCGACGACGACGTGGCACTTTCCCAGGCCGCCTCCGAACTCCGACTCGTGAAAGACGAATACGAGATCGAGCAGATGCAGGCCGCAGTCGACGCCACCGCCCGCGGATTCGACGAGGTGCTCGCCTCGCTCGGCCGCGCAACGTCCGAAGTACGTGGCGAGCGCGTGGTCGAGGGAGTCTTCAACCTGCGTGCACGCCTGGACGGGAACACGGTCGGGTACGAGACCATCGCCGCATCTGGCCCGCACGCCTGCACCCTGCACTGGATTCGAAACGACGGCGCTGTGCGCGACGGGGACCTGCTGCTGCTTGATGCCGGCGTGGAGCTCGACAGCCTCTACACGGCGGACATCACTCGCACGGTGCCGGTCTCGGGAACCTTCAGCGAGGTGCAGCGCCGCGTCTACGAGGCGGTGCTCGAGGCGGCGGACGCCGCGCGTGCGATCGTGCGGCCGGGGATTCGGTTCGGCGACGTGCACGACGAAGCAATGAGGGTGATCGAGCGCAAGACCCGGGAATGGGGGCTGCTGCCCGACCAGACCGACAGCGACGAGACGCCCTACCATCGCCGCTACATGGTGCACGGGACCAGCCATCACCTCGGCCTGGACGTCCACGACTGCGCGCAGGCGAAGCGAGAGCTGTACCTCGACGGCAGGCTCGAACCGGGCATGGTCTTCACCATCGAGCCGGGGCTCTATTTTCAGGTCGACGACCTGACCGTGCCGGAGGAGTATCGGGGCATCGGGGTGCGCATTGAGGACGACATCGTCGTCACCGAAGACGGTTGCGTGAATCTCTCGGCGAACATTCCGCGCCGCGCCGACGAGGTCGAGGCGTGGGTACGCGAGAAACGCGGCCTGTGATATTCGACCCGAATTCTCGGGCATGTGTCTAAGCTGTAGGCAAGCAACCCATCAGCAAGGAAGAACATGTCCACTGTTACCTCTTCGCCCCGTTCCACGAGCATTCTCTCGCTGAGTTCGCTCGTCGTCAGCGTTATCGGACTCGTGCTGTGCGCGATCTTCAGCTTCACGTCGGCCGGGATCGTCGTACTGTACACGGGCGTTATCGCGGGACTGGCCGGCATCGTGCTCGGCATCGTCGCACTCGTCAAACGGCAGCCTCAGGGCCTGGCGATCACCGGGCTCGTGCTGGGCTCGCTCGTCGTGCTCTACATGGTGGGATGGGTGGTCTTCGCGCTCCTGTTCATCGGCGCAATGTTCGCATAGCAGCGGGGCAACCACTCACTCCTGCGTCGCGCCCGAGAGGATGCCGCGAGCCTGACCGAGCAGTTCGGCGGACGTGATCAGGTCGTACCGTGTCGCGACGAACTGCATGACCGAGGAGAAGTCTCTGCGGTTTCGGTTCATCGCGTACGAGAGCACACCGAACAGCATGCCGAACCCGGCACCGATCACGAGCGCCGCGACGAACAGGCCCGCGATGCCGGCATTGTCCGGTTGAAAGATGAACAGCAGCACTCCAAGAAAGAGCCCCAGGTACGCCCCTGAGAACGCACCCATGAGCGCCACCCGCCCATAGGTCAGCTTGCCCGTGACCCGTTCGACGCTGCGCACGTCATTGCCGACGATCGACACCGCGCCGACCGGAAAGTTGGCGCGCGCGAGCGTGTCGACCGCTCGCATCGCATCGACGTAGTGATCGTAGGTTGAGATCACCTCGCCCTTCGGGAGCTCGGGCATCTGCGCCATCCGGCGCGCGGACGATGGGTTCGTGTTGCTCATACCCCGATTCTCGCACTCTTCACCGGTAATCTGGTGGTGTGAGCAGCTCAAGGGTCTTCGTCGGTCGCCTCGCGGGGCGCGGAGTCTTCGACCCCGCGGGCGACCGGATCGGCAAACTGCGCGACGTGCTCGTCGTGTATCGCTCTCAAGCCGCACCGCGCGTGGTGGGGCTCATCGTCGAGATCCCGGGCAAGAGGCGCGTGTTTGTGCCCATCGGCAGGGTGACCTCGATCGGCTCCGGCCAGATCATCACCACCGGGCTCATCAACGTGCGGCGCTTCGAACAGCGCGGCGGCGAGACCCGCATACTCGCTGAGATGATCGGCCACGAGGTGCGCCTGGTCGACGGTGGCATTTCCGCGAGGATCGAGGATGCGGCCATCGACCGCACCAAGTCCGGAGAATGGGTGGTGAGCCAACTCTTCGTCCGCCTGCCACGACCGGCCACACCGTTCTCGAAGGGTGACTCGCGCACCGTGCGCTGGGCAGAGGTGCGGCTGCCGAGCGACAGTACCGCCCCGCACTCCGCTGAGCTGCTGATCCAGACGATGGTCGACCTGAGGCCGGTCGACCTCGCCGAGGCACTGCTCGAACTCCCTGCCACGCGCATGATCGAGGTCGTCGGAGAACTTCCGGACGACCGCGTCGCCGATGCGCTCGCGGAGATGACCGAAAGCGATCAGCTCGAGCTCCTGGCACAGCTTCCCCGCGATCGAGCCGCCGATGTGCTTGACCAGATGGAACCCGACGACGCCGCGGACCTCATCTCCGCGCTCCCAACCGCACAGGGCGAACAGCTCCTCGACCTCATGGAGCCCGAGGAAGCCGAAGACGTGCGCCGCCTGCTCGAGTACGCTGCCGATACGGCGGGAGGGCTCATGAGCCCCGCACCCATCGTGCTGTCGGCGGAGTCGAGCGTAGCGGAGGGGCTCGCGATGATCCGACGCAGCGAGGTGCCCGTCGCCATGGCTTCCGCGGTCTACGTGACACATCCGCCATACGAGACCCCGACCGGCGAGTACCTCGGCATGGCGCACTTTCAACGGATGCTGCGATTCCCGCCGCACGAGCGGCTCTCAGCGCTGCTCGACACCGAGGTGGAGGCCGTTCCGGTGCACGCGAGCACCGCCGAGGTCGCCCGTCGCCTCGCAAGCTATGACATGGTGTCGCTCCCGGTCGTCGACGACAACCACCACCTGGTCGGCGTCGTGACCGTTGATGATGTGCTCGATCACCTGCTCCCCGACGATTGGCGGCATGCCGACGACGAGGCGGAGGGAGTACGATGAGCGTCTTCCGCAGGCATGACGAGTTCGATTCGCCGCAGCACGCGGGTGGGCGTCGGGTGCGCTTCGGACGCGCCGCCGGTGACCCGAGGGTGAGCCAAGAAGTGTTCGGGCGGTGGACCGAGGGGATCGCTCGCGGAATGGGCACCCCCTGGTTCCTGCTCATCCTGACGCTGTTCTGCCTCGCCTGGCTCACGTGGAATACGATTGCGCCCGAGCCGTGGCGCTTCGACTCTGCCGCGCTCGGCTTCACGGCGCTCACGCTCATTCTTTCCCTGCAGGCCTCGTATGCCGCGCCCATGATCCTGCTCGCGCAAAACCGCCAGGACGACCGCGACCGAGTGCAGATCGAACAGGACCGCCAACGCGCGGAGCGAAACCTCGCAGACACCGAGTTCCTCGCACGTGAGGTGGTGGCGCTCAGGCTCGCTGTGAAGGAGCTGCCGGATCGAGATTTCGTTCGCGCGGAACTGCGCGCGCTCCTGGCGGAACTCGAAGCCGAGAAGGAAGCTTCGGACCAGCCCGACGAGCACACGGCTCCGGGCAGCGCAGACACCGGTGGCGATCCTCGCAATGACCACTGACCTCGTTGCAGCCGTACACCGCGCCCTGGAGCGCGTTCGCGACCCTGAGATTCTCAGGCCCATCACGGAGCTCGGCATGGTCCGAGGCGTGGAGGCGGGGCCTGGCGGGGCGGTTCGGGTCGGGATCGCGCTGACCATCGCAGGCTGCCCGGCGGCGCGACGCATCGAAGCAGACGTGACCGAGGCCGTCCAGTCGACCCCCGGAGTCACCGAAGCGGTCATTGAGATCGAGGTCATGAGCCCAGCCGAGCGGCAGGCCTTCATCGAGCGGGTGCGCGGCGCGCGCACCGCGCGGCCCCAGCAGTTCGGACCGGACTCGCTCACCCGCGTGCTCGCGATCACGAGCGGCAAGGGCGGAGTCGGCAAGTCGAGTATCACCGCGAACCTGGCTGCCGAGTTCGCAAAACGCGGGCTCTCGGTCGGAGTCATCGACGCCGACGTGTTCGGGTTCTCGATCCCGGCACTGATGGGGCTCAGCGTCAACGGGCGCACGGAGAGCCCCACACGGATCGATGATCTGATGCTGCCGCCGGTCGCCCATGGCGTCAAGGTCATCTCGATCGGCATGTTCCTCGGAGACGCCGATGCGCGCCAGACCGCTGTCTCCTGGCGCGGCCCTATGCTCCACCGCACCATCGAGCAGTTCCTGCGCGATGTCTGGTTCGGCGATCTCGACGTGCTGTTGCTCGATCTGCCGCCCGGAACCGGGGATATCGCGATCAGTGTCGGCCAGCTCCTCCCCCAGGCCGCGGTCGTAGTCGTGACGACTCCGCAACCGGCCGCGGCCGATGTGGCGATTCGCAGCGGGCTCGTCGCGAGGCAGACCGGGCAGCGGGTCGTCGGCGTCATCGAGAATATGGCCGGCCTCGCCCAGCCAGATGGCACCGTGCTCGACATCTTCGGCACGGGAGGCGGGGCCAGCGTAGCCGAAGCGCTCTCAGACGAAGAGCACGGCACCGTGCCGCTGCTCGGCAGCGTTCCGCTCAGTCCTGCCTTCCGGGAGTGCGGCGATGCCGGGATCCCCGCCGTGCTGGAAGCGCCGGGAGACTCGGCCTCGATGTCGCTTGCCGCAATCGCCGAAGCGCTCGTGGTGCGACCGACCGGCCTAAAGGGCAGGTCACTGCCAATCGCGCCCGCTACGTCGCCTCGTCGTCAAAATTGAGCTTGCCGACGGATTCCGGCTGCTCGACCGCCGTGGCCGCACGCGCCTCGGCCCGCGCCCGCCTCGCTTCGGCGGCCTCGGCCACTCGCGCACGTCGAGCCTCGTCGCGCGCCTCCCGCTGATCCTCGAGCAACGCATCCCGAATGATCCGTCGCGGATCGTACTGCCTCGGGTCGAGCTGCTTCCAATCGACATCGTCGAACTCGGGGCCCATCTCGTCCTTGAGGCGATCCTTCGCACCGTCGGCCATGCGCTTGATCGAGCGCACGAGTTCGCCGAGTTTCTGCGCGTAGTGCGGCAGCCGCTCGGGGCCGAGAATGAACAGCGCGATGATCAGGATCACGAAGATCTTGGTCATGCTCAGGCCGTCCATGCCTCAATCGTAGCCCCTCCGCCCGCGATGTTTGCGGCCGCTTGTATCCGACTGCGCCGCGCGCCACCTCAGCGCTCACGCGGCATGCTTGTACGCTGTTCTCAGTCACCTATCACCCCGGAGGAACCGTGAGCCGGCTCGAACGCAACTGGCAGTACGCCGAGCAGTACCCGAACGAGACTGACGCGCAGATGCGCGCCCGCAGACTTTCGCTCGAACTCGGCATCGAGCCGGTCAGCCGTGCGGTAGCCGCTCAACTTTCCGGATTCGTGGCGGCCACTGCGGCCACGGCGATCTGTGAGATCGGCACCGGGGTCGGGGTGAGCGGTCTGGCACTGCTGCGCTACGCCCAGGATGCCACCCTCACCTCGATTGAGAGCGATCCCGAGCATCTGCGTCAGGCACGAACCGTGTTCGCCGACGCGGGTGTGCAAGGATCCCAGTTACGACTGATCGAGGGCGACGCAATGCAGGTGCTCCCGCGGTTGAACCTCGGAGCATACGATCTCCTGCTGATTGACGCCGACTCCCAGGGGCTCCTCGATTACTTCGAATTGGCGCTGCAGATCGTGCGACAGGGTGGGAGCATTCTCGTGCCGAACGCCTTCGCGCGCGGCAAGGTCACTGACCCCGCGGCTCGCGACGAGGAAACCCAGAACATGCGGGACCTGCTCTCGGCCGTGGCGGACTCCCCCGCAACTTCGGTGGTGCTCTCCCCCGCCGGCGATGGGCTGCTCACCGTCACCCGACTCAAGGATTAAAAAATGCGCCCCCGTCGAATCAGGCGGGGGCGCATTCCAGTTAGCGAGCTCAGCCTTCGAGCACCGCGTTCAACACATCTCGCAGCTCGGTCGCCTCTTGGTCGTTCACCGAGACGACCAGACGGCCACCGCCCTCGAGCGGCACACGGACTACGATCACGCGGCTCTCGCGCACCGCTTCCATCGGTCCATCGCCGGTGCGGGGTTTCATTGCAGCCATTGCTTCTCCTCTACCTGAGCCTTCCAAGCTATTGTATCGGGCACCCCGGGCGCGTTACACCTTCACCGTTATTTCAGCCACTCGCGCAGTGCGGTCATGCACTCCCGAATCTGCGACACGGGCACCCGCTCGTCGTCCGCGTGCGCGAGCGACGGATCCCCCGGACCGAAGTTCACCGCGGGGATTCCGAGCGCCGCAAAGCGCGAGACATCCGTCCACCCGACCTTCGCCCGAGGCTCGGTGCCCACTGCGGTCACGAAGGCTTGCGCGAGCGACGCATCGAGCCCCGGTCGTGCCCCGGGCGCGAGGTCGACGATCTCCACCCCGTCAGCGTCGTCGAAGAACGCCCGCACCACGTCGGCGGCCTCCTCGGCGCTTGTGCTGGGTGCGAATCGATAATTCACCTCGATCTGACAGAGGTCGGGGATCACGTTGCCCGCCACCCCGCCGGAGATGCTCACCGCGTTCAGCCCCTCGCGATAGTCGAGCCCGTCGACCCTCACCGTCGCGGCTTCGAACTCCGTCAGTCGTTGCAGGGCCTCCCCTGCGCGGTGAATCGCGTTGATGCCCATCCAGCTGCGGGCCGAATGCGCTCGCCTCCCGCGAAAACTGATCCGTGCCCGCAGCGTCCCATTGCAGCCGCCCTCAATCGTTCCGTTCGACGGTTCGCCGAGGATCGCAAAATCGCCGTTGAAGAGCTCGGGGTGGTTCCGAACTGCGCGCCCGAGCCCGTTGAGCTCGCTCGCCACCTCCTCGTGGTCGTACCAGACCCACGTGACATCGACCGACGGAGCGACAAGCTCCACAGCCAGCGCGAGTTGCACGGCGACCCCGGCCTTCATGTCGACGGTGCCTCGTCCCCAGATCACGGGTTCGCCGCCGTCGATGCGGTCCTGCACGGGCAGGTTGGCGTTGATCGGCACCGTGTCGAGGTGGCCGGCGATGATCACCCGACGTTCACGCCCGAGCTCCGTGCGGGCAATGAGCGTGTCGCCATCACGCGTCACCGCGAGGTGCGGCGCGTCGACGAGCACGGCCTCAATGGCGTCCGCGATGCGTCGCTCGTCACCGGAAACCGAGGCGATGTTGCAGAGTTGTCGCGTCAGCTCGACGGGGTCACGGGCATCGAGGGTGGTCACTGCTTGGTTGCTCACCCTACTACCCTAGATGTATGAATGAATCTCGCTCGGCGTGGGCTCACGGGCTCGCCACTGTGACTGTTGACGGTACGACTCTCGACGCCTGGTTCGCGACCCCGCGGTTGGGTGGTGCGGTCGAGGATCAGCCCTCGCCCGTGCTGCTCGCACAGCAGGGCCACGACGAGCTTCGACGGGTCGAACTTCGCGCCATCACGGTGCGCATCGATCTCGATCAAGCGCCCGAGAGCACCGCCGACGCGTACCTGCGGCTGCAGTTACTCTCGCACCGACTGGTGCGCCCGAACGAACTCAATCTCGAGGGCATCTTTGGTCTTCTACCCAACAACGCGTGGACGAGCGCCGGGCCGATGCCCGCCGACGACTACGCGACCCGGCTGCCCGAGCTGCGCCGCGCCGGCCTCACCGCCGTGGGCATCGACAAGTTCCCTCGCCTCACCGACTACGTGGTGCCGCAGGGTGTGCGGATCGCGGACGCGTCACGCGTGAGGCTCGGCGCGCACCTGGCACCGGGCACGACCGTGATGCATGAGGGCTTCGTGAACTTCAACGCGGGGACGCTCGGCGCGTCGATGGTCGAGGGTCGCATCTCGCAGGGCGTCGTCGTCGGCGACGGCAGCGACATCGGCGGCGGAGCATCGATCATGGGGACGCTTTCCGGCGGAGGCACGCAGCGGGTGGCGATCGGTGCGCGCACGCTGCTCGGTGCGAACTCGGGGGTGGGCATCTCGATCGGCGACGATTGCATCGTCGAGGCTGGTCTCTACGTCACGGCCGGCACGAAGGTGCTGCTGCCGAAGGGCACCGCGGAGTCGAGCGAGCCGACCGAGATGAAGGCGCTCGAACTCTCCGGCGTGCCGAATCTGCTGTTCCGCCGGAACTCAGCCACCGGTGCCGTCGAGGCGCTTCCTCGCAGCGGCAACGGAATCACCCTCAACGAGGCGCTGCACAACTGAGAGGCGCTGCACAGCTAAGCGGCACCGCACAACTAAGCGGCGCTGCACAGCAGGCGATCAGACCTACCGGTCGAGATGGCGCTCGCCCGCGCCAATGTAAAGCTGCTGCGGGCGGCCGATCTTGGTCTGCGGGTCTTCGCGAGCCTCGCGCCACTGGGCGATCCAGCCCGGAAGACGGCCGATCGCGAAGAGCACGGTGAACATACGTGTCGGAAAGCCCATTGCCTTGTAGATGACGCCGGTGTAGAAGTCGACGTTCGGGTAGAGCTTGCGCTCCTTGAAGTAGTCGTCTTCGAGCGCGATCTGCTCAAGCTCTTGTGCCAGCGCGAGCAGCGGGTCGTTGACGCCGAGCTCCTCAAGCACCTTGCCCGCGCTCTCCTTCACGATGCGTGCGCGGGGATCGTAGTTCTTGTAGACCCGGTGCCCGAAGCCCATGAGCTTGACGCCGGCCTCTTTGTTCTTCACCTTGTCGACGAACGATGCCACGCCTTCGCCGCTCTCCTGAATCTGGCCGAGCATGTCGAGCACCGCCTCGTTCGCACCGCCGTGCAGCGGGCCCGAGAGCGCGTTAATGCCCGCCGAGATGGAGGAGAAGAGGTTCGCACCGGTGGAACCGACCAGGCGCACGGTCGAGGTTGATGCGTTCTGTTCGTGATCGGCGTGCAGAATGAGCAGCTTATCGAGCGCGTCGACGAGCACCGGGTTGAGCACGTACTCCTCAGCGCGGTTGCCGAAGTTGAGGCGCAAGAAGTTCTCGACGAAGCTCAGGTTGTTGTCGGGGTACAGGAAGGCCTGGCCGATCGACTTCTTGTGCGCGTAGGCCGCGAGCACCGGGAGCTTCGCGAGCAGACGAATCGTGTTGACGTGCACGAACTCGTCGACTGAGGTGTCGAGCGAGCTCTCGTAGTAGGTCGACATCGTCTGCAGCCCGCCCGAGAGCACCGCCATCGGGTGCGCGGTGTGCGGCACGCCCTCGAAGTAGTAGCGCATGTCCTCATGCAGAAGCGTGTGGCGGCGGATTTCCCCGTCGAAGGCAGCAAGCTCCTCGCTGCTGGGCAGCTCACCGTAGATCAGCAGGTACGCCACCTCGAGAAAGCTGGACTTCGCCGCCAGCTCCTCGATCGGGTAGCCGCGGTAGCGCAGGATGCCCTGATCGCCGTCGATGAAGGTGACCGCGGACTTCGTCGAAGCGGTGTTCACGTACCCGTAATCGAGTGCGGTGTGACCGGTCTGCCGGGTCAGGGTGCTCACGTCGATGGCTGGATTACCGTCGGTCGCTGTCAGGACTGGGAATTCCGCTTCGCGTCCGGCCACGGTCAGCTTCGCTGTTGCGTTCTGGCCCTGCGTCGATTCGGTCACGTCGCCTCCTCGTGGGTCGTACAAACATATCGCCCCGGTCAGAGGCGCTACGTCTCAGCTTATCGCGACGAGGTAGTGCATTTGGACCCTCAAGCGCCCTTCGGTTGCAGAAAATTATCTCGACATCGAAATAATCGAGGAATTTTCGCGGTCCCCGAGCCGCCGAGCCGCCTCAGCGATGTCAGCATCGCTCGCGGTGAGCGCGAGACGCACGTAGCACGCCGAGTCGTCGCCGTAGAAGTGTCCCGGGCCCGCGATGATGCCGAGATTCGCGAGCTCTCCGATGCTCTGCCAGGCATCAACATCGCGAGTCACCCACAGGTACAGTCCCGCCTCGCTCCCCTCCACGCGGTAGCCGGCCCGCTCGAGCGCCGGGCGCAGCAGGTCTCGCCGCGCACGATAGCGGCGGCGCTGCTCGTTCACGTGCTGTTCGTCGGCGAGCGCGGCGAGCATGGCCGCCTGTACCGGAGCGGGCAGCATGAGGCCCGCGTGCTTGCGCACGGTCAGCAGACGCGCGACCAGCTCGGCGTCGCCGGCGAGAAACGCAGCGCGGTACCCCGCGAGATTCGACTGCTTGCTCAGCGAGTAGATCGCGATCACGCCACGATGATCATCAGCGACGACCCGAGGATCGAGCACCGAGGGAACAGGAGTCGCATCCCAGGGCGCGTCCCATCCAAACTCCGCGTAACACTCGTCGCCGACGATCACCGCGCCGAGCTCCCGCGCGCGTGCTACCCGTTCGCGCAGCTGCTCGACGTCGAGCACCCGACCGTCGGGGTTGCTCGGTGAGTTGATCCACACGAGCCTGGTGTGCTCGGGCCACGCGGCAGGGTCATCCTCGGCGATCGCGTCGGCACCTACGAGAGCTGCACCCATCCGGTATGACGGATAGGCGATGCGCGGAAACACGACAGCCTCGCCCGCACCGATGCCGAGGAGGAAGGGCAGCAGGGCAACGAGCTCCTTCGAGCCGATCGTGGGGAGCACGGCCTCGGGCGGCACCGTCACTCCGCGTCGACGTCGATACCAGTCCGCGATTGCCTCGCGCAATTCGAGCGTCCCCGCTGTGGCCGGGTATGACCGCGCGTCGGTTGCCCCGGCGAGCGCGTCTCGCACCGCCACAGGAGTCGGATCCACCGGCGAACCTATGGAGAGGTTGATGGCCCCACCCGGGTGCTGCGCGGCCCGCGCCCGATACGGCTCCATGGCATCCCAGGGGTACTCGGGCAGGGGCGCACGCATAGCCGTTCAGAAGTCCTTACTCGCCCTGCGGTGGCAGCGCGGCAATGATCGGGTGATCGAAGTCGTAGGCGCCGACCTTCGCGGCACCACCGGGCGAACCGATCTCGTCGAAGAACTCCACATTCGCCTTGTAGTAGTCGGACCACTCCTCGGGCAGGTCATCCTCGTAGTAGATGGCCTCGACCGGGCACACTGGCTCGCATGCCCCGCAGTCGACGCACTCATCGGGGTGGATGTAGAGCGAACGCTCCCCCTCGTAGATGCAGTCCACGGGGCATTCGTCGACACACGCGCGATCTTTCACATCCACACACGGCAGTGCGATGACGTATGTCACGATCACGACCTTTCATGGCGAGACGGGGTCTTGGACTGGCAGCCCCAAGTCTACTCGCACTGCCTACCCGACGAGTGCCGCAAGGACCACGAGACCGAGCGTCAGCCATGTCGCGGCGATCAGCGACGGGCCGTAGGGCACTTCGCGGTCCGGCTTCCGAAGCGACATGATCATGATGGGGAGGCTCGCCGCCGCGATGGCGAAGGGCAGCATGAGCAGCGCTGCGGTGGCATCGAGCCAGGCGACGGCGAACGCGCAGACCGGCGCGAACTTCGCATCTCCCGCCCCGAACGAACCGGGTAGCCGCAGCAGCAAGGCGAGAAACAGGATCAGGTACGCGCCCGAGATCAGCAGCGCGTGCAACAGTCGGTCGTATTGACCGAGCAGCGCGGAGGCGATGCCAAGCCCGACCACGAGCGACGCGAGCGCGAGCGCCACCCACCGATTCGGCAGGCGATGGTGTCGCACATCTGACCGCCACAGCACCGCACAACAGCCCGCAAACCCGGCATACGCACTGCCGCAGAGCACCCAGGCGACAACCGACATCGAGCAGCTCGCCTGGTGCTACGGGGTGACCTCGGTGCCGATGCCGCGCGCCGTGAAGATCTCAAGCAGCACTGAGTGTGGCAGGCGACCGTCGATGATCGCTGCTTTGACGACTCCGCCGCGCACCGCGTCGAGGCACGCACGCATTTTCGGAATCATCCCCGACTCCAAGTTGGGCAGCAGCTGCTCGAGTTCCTCTGCCGTAATGCTTGAAACAAGCGAATCCTGATCGGGCCAATTCGAGTAGAGTCCCGCAACATCGGTGAGTATGACGAGTTTCTCCGCTCGCAGGGCCGTTGCGAGCGCCGAGGCCGCCGCGTCGGCGTTGATGTTGAGCGATGCGCCCCGCTGTTCCGCGTCGGGGGCGATGCCGGCGATCACCGGAATGAGCCCCGCGTCAAGCATCGACAGCACGGGCTCGACCCGCACGTCGACCACATCACCAACGAGGCCGAGGTCGACGCGCTCGCCGTCGACCTCGATGGGCGAGCGCCGCCGACCGACGAAGAGGCCGGCGTCTTCACCGCTCGTACCAGCAGCAAATGGACCGTGTTCATTGATCCGCTCCACAAGCTCCGGGTTCACCTTCCCGGTGAGCACCATGCGGACCACGTCCATCGCCTCGGGTGTGGTGACGCGGTATCCGCCCTTGAACTCGCTGGCGATATCGAGCCTGCCGAGCATCTCGCTGATCTGGGGACCGCCTCCGTGCACCACCACGGGCCGGATGCCGGCGAGCCGAAGATAGACTACGTCTTCGGCAAATGCGCGCAGCAACTCGTCGTTGATCATCGCGTTGCCACCGAACTTGATGACCATGATGGCGTCGCGGAACTTCTTGAGCCACGGCAATGACTCGATCAGCACCTCGGTCTTCGCTGCCGCCTCTTCGTGCGGCACCGTGGTCGTCGTGTTGCTCATTCTCTTCCTAGCTTGAGTATGCGCTGTTCTCGTGCACGTAGTCGTGAGTGAGGTCGTTGGTGCGCACGGTCGCAGCCGAGTCGCCGGCGAATAGCTCGATCAGCACGTGCGTCTGACGGGGGGTGAGATCGCACTCCTCGACCGGGCGATCTGGCGCACCGGCGTGGCAGAGCCGCACCCCGTTGAAGCTCACGTCAACGGCGTACGGGTCGAACGTCGCCCGAGTCGTGCCGATTGCAGCGAGCACACGACCCCAGTTCGGGTCGTTGCCGAAGATGGCGGCCTTAAACAGATTATTGCGGGCCACGGATCGTGCCACCTCCACGGCGTCGGCCTCGCTGCACGCGCCTCTCACCTCGATGTCGATGTTGTGGCTCGCGCCTTCAGCGTCCGCCTGCAATTTGGCCGCAAGGTCATCACACACGGCGGCGAGCGCCGCCGTGAACTCGGCCTCGTCGGGTGCCGTGTCGCTTGCCCCGCTCGCCATCAGCGTCACCTGATCGTTGGTCGACATGCACCCGTCGCTATCGAGCCTGTCGAAAGTCGTCCTGGTGGCGGCGCGCAGCGCGCGATCCGCGGCCTCGTCGGTGATCTTGGCATCGGTGGTGAGCACGACGAGCATGGTTGCGAGTCCCGGTGCCAGCATTCCGGCACCCTTCGCCATGCCACCGATGGTCCACCCCGCAGGACTGCGGTGCACGGCGGTCTTCTCGACCGAGTCGGTGGTCATGATCGCAGCGGCAGCGGTGGTGTCGTCGGTGCTGAGCTGTGCCGCAAGCTTCGGCACACCATCGACGATCTTGTTCCGAAAGGTTTGGTCGCCTGTTCCGATCAGACCGGTCGAGCAGACGAGGATCTGCTGGGTGTTCGCGGGCTCTTCCTCCGTCGAGATGACGCTCGCGACGGCTTCGGCCGTGAGCCTGGTGGTTTCGTATCCGAAGTCACCGGTGAAGCAATTCGCCCCGCCGGAGTTCAGGATGATGGCGCGCGCCGGACCGGTTTCGGCGACCTTTCGGCTCCACAGGATCGGGTTCGCCTGGGCGCGGTTACTCGTGAACACCGCAGCGCTCGCGCGGTGCGGACCATCGTTCACGACCAGGGCAAGGTCCGGTTTTCCGGTCGATTTCAACCCGACGGTGATGCCCGCCGCACGGAATCCTTTGGCTGCGGTCACGGTCATGGTGCGACTCCGTTCACGGTCAGGCCCGCAGTCTCGGGCAGTCCGAGCGCGATGTTCGCCGACTGGATTGCGGCTCCCGCGGTCCCCTTGGCGAGGTTATCGAGCGCCGCGATCACGACGACACGGCCGGCCGACTCGTCGACCGTCACGCCCATGAGGCACGTGTTCGCGCCCAGGGTGTCGGCCGTCCGGGGGAATGTCCCCTCCGGCAGCACGTGGACGAACGGTTCGTCGGCATACGCGCGCTCCCACGCCGCGCGCACCTCGCCGGTGGTCACTCCCCCGCGGAGTTTCGCGGTGCTGGTCGCGAGGATCCCGCGGCTCATCGGCACGAGCACCGGTGTGAAGCTGATGCGCGCGTCCGCCAGACCGCCGGTGCCGGCACCCGCGTCGCGGAGCGCCTGCTGAATCTCGGGAATGTGCCGGTGCGTGCCGCCGACCGCATACGGGTTCGCCGTGCCCATCAGCTCCGCGCCGAGCAGGTGGGTCTTCGCCGCCTTACCAGCACCGCTTGGACCGACTGCCAGCACGCTGACGATGTCATCTGCCTGGATCACCCCGGCCGCCACGCCCGGCGCGAGCGAGAGCGCCACGGTGCTCGCGTTGCATCCGGGTGCCGCGATCCTCGTCGCCGATCTGAGTGCCTCTCGCTGCTTGCGCAACTCGCCGTTCTCGTCGCGAACGAGCAACTCGGGCACCCCATAGGTCCATGCCTCGTGGTGCTCGCCGCCGTAGAACGTTGCCCAGTCCGCGCTGGAGCGCAGGCGGTGGTCGGCACCGCAGTCGATTACCCGGCCCACGTTTGTCAGCTGAGCGGTCAGTTCACCGGATGCCCCGTGCGGAAGCGCGAAGAAGACGAGATCGTGGCCGTCGAGCACCTCGGGGGTGGTTGCTTGCAGCTGCAGGTCGGCGAGCGAGCGCAGGTGCGGCTGGTGCGCGATCAGCGGATCGCCAGCGCTGGAGTGACCGGTGACGGTACGCACCTCGAACTCGGGATGCTCGGCAAGTAGACGCAGCAGTTCACCGCCCGCGTATCCACTCGCTCCGGCAACCGCCACGCTGTAGGTCATTGACTCCGCCTCACTCCGGTCCTGCGCCTGTGGGTATAAGAAATCCCCCTCTATTATGGCGTTGCCCATGATCCGGACGCCGAACTTGGTGATGTTGGTGTCCACTTCACCCAGACCCCACGATCCCACTCCGGCCCTACAGTATCGCGTTGCTGAACTGTAGGGGCGCGGCAGGATCGTAGGGTCTGGCGGCGCGACGAGGCTCAAGCTGGGTGTGGTGCCCCCCGACCTCGTCGAGGAAAACCTACGCGTCAAATCAATTCTCGCCATGCGCTCACGGTCAGGCGAGAAGAGTTTCGCCGATGTAGCCCCCTTCGGAGCAACCCGGTGGAATCGCGAACACTGCGGAGCCAATGGGTGTTGTCCACTCATTGAGCAGGTCGAGTTCGTCAAGGCGCTTCTGAATTGGCGTGAACTGCCGGTCCACATCAGCTTGGTATGAGACGAAGATCAACCCCGAATCCGAGAGTTCCTCCCCTGCCGACGGTAACTGGTAGTTATATGCGCGCCGAAAGATGCGCTCATGCTTCTTGACCGGGCGCGCCCGGGCCAGGTGCGAGATTTCGGGGATCACCGGGAACCCGAACGAGTTCTTCGCCTCGAAATCCGGCTCATCGAACTCAGCCTCAGCTCCGTGAGGGGTGCTCGTGATCGGCGCACCATTGGACTGGAACCGCCCGATGGCCTGGTCTCGACCCGAACGATCGAGACGGTCCCATTTATCGAGATCCATTTTGATCCGCCGAATCACCGCGCTCGTGCCACCAGACATCCATCCACCGGTGCTCCACACCACCTCGTCGAAGTCGGCGCTGCCCGGCACGGGGTTACTCGTGCCATCGACCTGCCCAAAGAGGTTCCGCATTGTCGTGCCCGGTTTCACTGTTCCGTGCGCACGCCGGAATCCGGCCTGAGTCCAGCGCACGGTGGCGAAGCTCCGGGCGTCCTTCAGCAGCATGCGACTCGCGTGTGCGACGGTCAGCGGGTCGTCCGATCCTATCTGGATCATCAGATCTCCATCGCAGAACTCCGGTTGCAGCCGATCGATCTCGAATGTTGGGAGCGGGCGGAGCCATTTTGGGCCAGATTTCGCTGAGCGCTCCACGAACCCGGGCCCGAAACCGAAGGTCACCGTCAAGCGCGCCGGAGCGACCGAAAGTTCGGGTTCGGAGTCCGCAAGCGGTGGCTCCCCCTGGGTGAGGCGTGCGGCGTCATCGGTGAGGAGCCGCATGAGGCGACGCAGCCCGTCCCGGTCCGTTTCCGGTCGCAGATCCAGCCCGATGAACGTCGTATGCGCGGGCGCATCGGTGTCGATGCCCGCCTGGTGCACACCGTAGAACGGGACAGTTTCATCTCCGTTCAGCGGTACCGGTTCAGGCGCGGCCTGGCGCATGGGGAAGACGTGTTCGATGCCGAGCGCGGCTACGGCACCGGCCCCGGCGGCGGCAGCTCCACCGAAGATGAGCTGCCGCCGGGAGGGTGTCCCGGTGTTCGATTCATTCCCCCTGTCAGGGGCAGCCATTAGTGGCTCCCATGGTCCGTATGCCCATCGTTACCGTCGTCGTAGTTCTCGTTCGCACCGGCGTAGTCCTTGACCATCGCCGTGAACTCGAACGTCGAGTCATCCGCGAAGATGAGCGTGAACGTGACCTCGTCACCGGCATTGATTGCCTCAGGCAAGTCCATCATCATCAGATGGTTGCCGCCTGGCTCCAGGAGCAGATCACCGTTCGCCGGGATCACGAAGCCCCCTTCGACCTCGCGCATCACCATGGTGCCGGAGTCATCAGCGAACGTCTCGTGCAGTTCCATCATGGGCGAAGCCGATGACTCGACCGCGACCACGTTGACGTCGTCATCAGATGAGTTCACGAGTGTGCCGAAGCCGGCGGTCATATCCCCGGGTTCGGCTGCCTTGACCCATGCGTCTTCAATCAAGACCGCCGATGCTTGGGTTTCCTGGGTTGTGGAGGCCTCCTGCGAGGTGCCAGCGTTCGCGTCATCACCGGCAACGCAGCCCGTAAGGGTGAGGAGTGCAGCTCCGAGTAAGACACCTGCTTGTGCCGCGCGGGTACGAATATTCATCATTACTTCTGCCTTTCGAGCATGTATACACCCGACCGTTGCAGCGCGTTTTGGCGCAACGACCGGCGCTGTTCCTCCGTAACAGAGGAACTGCGAGGTCAGTACTGACTGTTGTGTGGGATCGCTCGAACTAGGGCGTCAGTGGATAACCGCGACTGGTACCGCGAACAGCGCCTCACTAGCTTCGTTCGAGTGGTGGTCGAGCGACCCGAACATACATGGGGGGCCCGCGTCGGGACACCGTGGAGGCATGAATCTGCGAGATGACCGTCCAGAGGTCAGTGTCCTGGAGCGGTAGACGTACCGGTACGGCTACGACCGGAAGCCGAAGTGGCACAGTGAAGCGACGCCCCACCCAGGCAACAAACTGTTCTGCTACCTCACATAGATGGTGGATCGCACGCTCGCCTCGGAATAAGAACCCAATAGTGATGATCGCGCCGACGAGGTGCGACACCCACATCAGCGCATCACCATGCACCAGGGTCATCGTGTGATCTGAGATGACTGGTACAGGCAGTAGCTGCTGCGCATGATGATGGTGCCCGGTCGGGAGCTGTGATTGCGTCGAAGTGCTCGTCGGAGTGCCCAGCACAAACAAAGCATGGAAGAGCGCCTGACTCGCGATCACTGAGATGGAAAGGCGGATCAGCGAAAGCTTGCGCCCGGCAAGCAAGATGCACACCATCAGTGAGAGGAGCAGCGGCACCGCGACACCAATCGGCCCAGGCATCGCCCCACCGCCAACGACGTGCGAAAACAATGCAGCAAACGTCGCGATAGTTGCGGCACTCGACCCGCGCACCAAATGCGGGAGTCGAGACTGAGGCTTCATGGACACCAGTATCCCAGACCCGGCCGATAGCTCGAAGTTCCGACGCTTGGGATTCGGGACCTGTGCCCATCGCCAGTCGATGCCGCGAGCGTCCCCTACTCGGCCACACGCAATGGCGCGAGTGCGTTGCTCCATGCCACGAGCTGGTCGAGCATCGGTTCGACTGAGCGCACGGCCCATTCGCTCGGGACGAGGTCACGGTGATTCTGGAAGTCGTTTGCGAACGTTAGTGCGACCTGGCTGCGGACATCGGCCATCATCAGTTCGCCCGCCATGGTGCGCAGATGTTCCGCCGCGCGGACGCCGCCGTGTGCACCGTACGAGACGAAGGCGACGGCCTTGTTATTCCACTCGGCGAAGAGGTAGTCGAGCGCGTTCTTGAGCACCGCGGGCAGGCTGTGGTTGTACTCAGGCGTGACGATGATGAACCCATCGAAGCCCTTGATCACCTCGGCCCACTGCTGAGTGTGCTCGTTCTGGTAGCGGCCGAATGACGGCGGCACGGCCTCTTCGAGGAACGGGAGCGGGTGGTCAGCGAGGTCTATGATCTCGAACTCAGCGTCGGTGCGCTGCGAGGCGAGCTCGTGCACCCATGCGCCGACATTGTGTGCGTGGCGGCCAGGTCGGGTGGAACCGAGGATGATGCCGATGCGGGTCATATTCTGCTTTCTCTCGTCAGGTTCAGGGAAGAATTTGGCGCGCGTCGAAGGCGATGCGCACCCGGGTGATAAGGCCGCCCTCGACACGCACCCAGTTCGCGACCGGAAGCGGCGTGGGCCCGTGCGTGTGGTGCAGATCGAACCAGGTGAGCGTGTCGGGACCGTCGATCCACTGCTTCACGATGCCGATGCTGCGCGTGAGACCAAAGATGTGCCCGAGGGCCTGCTCATAAACGGCCGCGCCGTCGAGCTGTCCGAGCGGACCCTTGCCGATCAGCTTGAAGAGCGTGGCCTGGCGACTCGCACCGCAGGCACTGACCGGCGCATCAAGCTCATTGCGCTCACCCCTGCGGGCGTCGAGAAGCGTGCCGAGATCGCAGCCGCGGTCAATACCGGCGCCCGGTTCGCCCGCCAACTCAACGCCGACCAGCGCGAAACCCTACGAGGCCTTCTAGATCTCCTCGAACAGAGCTAAGCACTGCTCAGCGCCATCCACTCTCTTTGGCCGATAGGCCCCGTGTAGCGCCTGTTCAGCGCCCGACCCCAGACGCGCGAAAACCCCGCCTGAGCGGGGGTTTTCCATTCGGTGACCCCAGCGGGATTCGAACCCGCGTTACCGCCGTGAGAGGGCGGCGTACTAGGCCGCTATACGATGGGGCCGTGTACAACCCTGGTGCGGACAGTGTTCCGTACCCTGGCAACCCGTCCATATTGCCACAGCTTTCCAGGTTGCGCAAAACCGAGCACAACTCTCGGCGTGTCCGTGGGACGGGACCTTACACTGAAGCCATGCGCATCTTTCGACTCGAGCATGCGGGCCTTGTTGTCGAGCACGACGAGCGTTCGCTCTTTATTGATCCGGGCAGCTTCTCAAGCGCACAGGAGATCGCGACGGCGATCGACTCGGCGCCCCAGGTCGAGGCCATTGTCATCACGCACGAGCATGGCGACCATTGGACACCGGAGCACATCGCGGCACTTCGCAAGGCGAACGTGAGCGCGCCGATTTATACGACCGCGGCCACCGCTCAGGCGCTCGCCGCGACCGGAATCGGAGAGACAACCGTGGTGCACGCAGGAGAGCGGCTCGACGCGGGGCCGTTCAGCCTCGAGTTCTACGGTGGCCGCCACGCCATGCTGCATTCGAGCATTCCGGTGATCGACAACGTGGGCGTGCGCGTGAATGAACAACTTGCCTGGGGCGGCGATTCGCTGATCAATCCTCCCTTCGCGCCCGACGTGCTCGGTGTGCCGATCGGATCCCCGTGGGCGAATCTGGCCGAGATCCTCGACTTCGTGCTCGACACGCGCCCTGGTCGCATCTTCTTCACGCATGACGCGCTGCTCAGCGAGCCGGGTCACGCCCTGTACGCCGCCCGGGTCGCTTCGTGCCTCGATCAGATTGGTGGAGAACTCCTAACGTTCCCCCGCCTCACTCCGGACCCCGGAGCGCGTCGAGAACTATAGAACAAGGGCTCGGCTTACAGCACGGTGGTTGCGAGAGTCGCCCGCCCAGTAAGCGAAAGAATCAGGTCTGGTCCGATATCGAGTTGGATCGCCCGTTCGGCGGCGATAGCGATCGAGCTTCGCAGTGGTTCTCGAGGCGGCGCGGCCTCCATTTTCGCTGCACGTGCGATGTCGAGGCCGTGCACCACCAGTTCGAAGGTGCGGGTGGGCAAATAGTTGCTCAGATGGATCGAACCCGCAATCGTTCGAAGAATGGGGTCCTGATCCGCAAGCTCCGCTAGCCCACCGACAACGCGTTCAACGGTACCCGCGAACGCTTCTGCGGGTGCGGATCCAAGTGCGACTCCCGCTTCCACTCCTCGCTGCAGCACCGCGCCAGGATCTGCGTTCGGCATGCGGCTGACCGCTTCGAAATATGCGACGGGATCATGCAGCTCAGCCTGCTCCGCCGGCGTTTGCAAATACTGCTCGACGGTGAGCAGCGCGCGACTTGCGTGTCCCACCAGGGCGCGCATGTCCCAGTCGCCGAGTCCGGGGCCTTTCCACGCCTCCGCAGGGAGAGCAGCAACGAGCGAGGCGACCCAGCGCGCCGCGGTCTCGAAATCCGTCTGCGACATGGTTACAGCTTATGTCTCCGCCGCTGGCACCGCGGGCAGAAATGCGTCGATCGCCCACCCACGACGATGCGCTTGATCGGCGTGCCGCACCGCTCGCACGGCTCCCCCGTACGCCCATACGCGCGAAGCGACCTCGCGAAGTACCCGGCCTGCCCGTTGACGTTCACGTATTGCTCGTCGAAGCTCGTACCGCCCTCGGCAAGCGCCTGCTCGAAGACCTCCCGAATGCGGGTCAAGAGCTCAGCGGCCTTTCGCGCACCTATCGACCGGCCTGGAGTTTCGGGATGCACGCGAGCTCGCCACAGGGCCTCGTCAGCGTAGATATTGCCGACACCGCTGATGAGCCCCTGGTCGAGCAATGCGACCTTCACTCCGTTCCCACGCCGGCGTAGCCCGCGCACAAATCCCACATCATCGAACGCCGGGTCAAGTGGGTCGCGTGCGATGTGCACGGCCTGTCCGGGCATCAGCGCAAGCTCGGTGCCATGCGCCGCAGAGGGACCGTCGGGCGTCGGTACCAGTTGATCAATCGCGAGCGAACCGAACAGGCGTTGGTCGACAAAATCAATCCGCAGCTCACCTGCACTCTGGTGCTCGAGCCACATGCGAATGCGCACGTGCCGATCGTCGGGCGCGTCATGCGAACGCAGCAGCATTTGCCCGCTCATGCCGAGATGCGCAAGTAGAGCCGTCGACGAGGCAGCTCGGTCGCTTATCTCATTCGCAGACAGGTCCTCTGTCGAGCCGGGCGAGAACGAGGGTTGCCGCAGAATTGGGATCCACATGAACTTGCCACGCCGGGCGGGCGCGGCGAGCACCGCACCGGTCAGCCGCCGTTCGAAGTCGGCGGCTCGCGCTTGCCCGGCCGCAGCCGTCATGGTCACTCCATGGCCTCCGATCCCGTCGTCTCCGGACTGCGGCAAGTGGCGTTTGAGAGCGCGAGGATCACGCACCTCGACCGCTGCAATACGTGCGCCAGTCACCGCTGGCGCGAGCCCACGGCGCACCACCTCGACCTCGGGCAGTTCGGGCACGGGTCGCCTACTTACTCTTGCGATGTCTCAGTTGACCGCGGTCGCGCAGCTTCAGTACGAGTTCACGGGCGGCCGCGATCTCGGCGGCTTTCTTGCTGATGCCGTCGCCCTCTCCCGTGACGCCGTCGAGTTCGACAGTCGCGTGGAATCGACGGTCGTGGTCCGGGCCCGAGCCGGTGACCTCGTACCCAGGCCGCGGCAGGCCGCGTGCATCCGCTTCCTCCTGCACGGTCGTCTTGGGATCGAGGGTGATCGAGAATCGCTCGGGATCCGCTAGCAGGGGTGCGACGAGGTCGAGGACGAAACGCGCGGCAGTCTCTGTGTCGGTGGAAAGAAAGACCGCGCCGATGATGGCTTCGACCGCGTCGGCGAGTATCGACTCCTTATCGCGGCCGCCGCTTCTCTCCTCCCCCACGCCGAGGCGCAGGTGAGCGCCCACACCGATGCCCCGCGCGATCTCGGCGAGCGCGGCGCTCGAGACGAGCGCTGCGCGTCGTCGCGAAAGTTCCCCCTCTGGCAGGTCCGGGTAGTCAGCGAAGAGCTTGACGGTAACGGCCTGGCCGAGGATGGAATCGCCCAGGAACTCGAGGCGCTCGTTATGTGGCGCACCGCCGTGCTCGTATGCCCAAGAACGGTGGGTGAGGGCGAGCTCCAGCAGGTCACGGTCGACCTGCACACCAAAGGGGGCAAGGAAAGCGCCAGGCCCGCCTTGCGGCGAACCCGGCGACATTTCCAAGTCCTGCGTCAAGCTCAACTCAGCCCGATGCGCCGGCGCATACACGCGCCGTGCAAGTGGTTCAGGCGTCTGCGACCTTACGCCCCTTGTACTCGAGGAACAGGGCGTTACCCTGCGAGTCCTCGACCACGCGGGCGCGGTGCGGCAGGCTGTACACGGTGCGACCGTTCTCGACAGTCTTGACCAGCTTCGGGGCCTCGGCCTTCCACGCCGAACGGCGGTGGCGGGTGTTCGAACGCGACATCTTGCGCTTGGGAACAGCCATGATGCTCTCTTTCCTACTTGCTTTCTGAACCGGTCTGCCGGCTCACGTCTTCTTCTTCGGCCAGCAATCCGGCCAGCGCAGCCCAACGCGGATCAACCGCGACGGACTCGGCTGCAACCTCGGCATCGCGCACATCGCCGGTCTCGGGGTCGAGTCCAGGGCAATCTGGGCGGCACACGGGCTGGAACGGCAGTGCAAGCACGACCGCATCTCGGAGTGGGGGTTCAAGATTCACGTGATCACCGTGAACCCCGTACTCGTCGGCCTCCGTAGGAGTATACGCGAAAAGCTCCTGAAACTCGACTTCGAACGGGGCGGTGAAATTCTGGAGGCATCTTCCACACTGCGCGTGCATGGTGGTCTGCACCCGCACGGACGCCAGAATGCCCTCGTGCACCGACTCCAGACGAATCTCGAGATCCATGCGTTCGCCCGCGGGCACCGCGGCGAGGGCCTCACCGAACCCCTCGGGTATGTCGAACCCTCGCTGGCGCTCGCGCATCTCGCCGGGCCGGTGAGAGATGTCCCGAACGTTCTCCTCGTACACGCGCATGCTGGTCACCGGTACAGGCTAGCCGATTCGCCTGAGACGCCGCTCGGTATCGATTGCATAACCAGCAGGGGATCCCCAGTCGGGCACGGCATGATTTCGGCAATGCTCGCTTAGGCTTTCGAGCAAGCCAACTGCGATGAGGAAGAAGGCGAGGATCCCGTGCACATCAAACCCATGGTTCAGAAGGGCACGCTGGCGGCCCTCGCGATCGCAACAGTGTTTTCGCTGGCCGCCTGCACCTCGGGTGGCGGCAGTTCCCCCGCCGTGGATCGCGCACCGGTAGCGAGCGAAAACTCGTTGGAGCAAGATCGATCCATCGTGACGACCGCGGACCTCACCATCGAAGTGGCGGACCCGGCCCGGGCGTCTTCCGAGGTTGCCGAGATCGCGGACGACCTCGGTGGCCGCGTTGAATCGCAGAGCCTCAATTCCGACACGTCGAACTCGAGCGCCAGCATCACGATGCGGGTGCCGGCAGACATGGTTGACCGTGCGTTCGAACAGCTTGGCGAGATTGGCGAGGTTCGCAATCAGAACCTCACCGCGACGGACGTCACAGCCGAGCACGTCGACTTGCAGGCGCGCGTGGAGGCGCTGCAGACCTCGGTGGATCGCCTCGAGGCGCTCATCGCGGACGCCGATACCACGAGCGAACTGATCGAGGCAGAATCAGCCCTGACGCAGCGCCAAGCGGAACTCGACGGGTTACAGGCGCAGCTCGATGCGCTCGAGGGTCAGGTGAACGAAGCGACGATCTGGGTCAACCTTGTCACGGCGAGTGTGCTGCCCGGCGGGCCGTCGAACTTCTGGGAGGGCCTGTTGGCGGGGTTGGATTCGATTTGGATCGCAGCGTCGAGTGGGCTGGTGCTGCTCGGCGTGCTGCTGCCCTGGCTCGTGATCGCCGGCGTGATTGCTCTGATCATCATCTTGAGCGTGCGGGCGAGCAGAGCTCGAAGCAAGCGCCGCGCAGGCGCAGAACGAACGCCTACGCCGGGCGTGTAGTCGCGAGGTACTTCGCGACGGCGGGAGGCACGTACTCGCTGACATCGCCGCCGAGTGAAGCCACCTGGCGCACGAGCGAGCTCGACACGTGCGCGTGTCCGGGCTCGGGCAGCAAGAAGATCGTCTCGACGCCCGCGAGGCTGCGATTCATGAGCACCATGGGGGTCTCGTAGGCGACGTCGATCTGCGAGCGTATGCCCTTCACCAGCACTTTGGCCCCGACCTCGGTGCAGTAGTCGACGAGCAGGCCGACCGACCACGACGCGACGGTCACGCTCGAAGGGATCCGCTCGTCATCATCGATCGCGCGTTGCAGCAGGTTGACGCGTTCGCTGATGGGAAGCATCGCGTTCTTTCCCGGATTGTGCACGACGAGCACGTGTACTTCGTCAAAAATTGCGGCCGCCCGACGTATGACGTCGAGGTGCCCGAGAGTAACAGGGTCGAAGGATCCGGGTACAACGGCGATGCTGCTCATGCTTGTAAGCCTAAATGCAACCGGCCCGCGTGGCACATCACGACCCTCGTGGCGCGTAGATTTGTTACGACTTCGCGAGGTTGTCGAGTTCGCGCTGCTTTGCCTCCGCTGCGAGCTGCTCGGCGAGTTCCGGAGCACTTTCCAGGCGAGGATCGCGCGCGAGGAGCTCAGCGGCGACCTCCCGTGCGTGCGCGATGAGTTCCCCGTGCTCGGCCACTCGCACGAGCCGCAGGGTTGAGCGACCGCCCGACTGAGCCGTACCGAGAATGTCGCCCTCTCTCCGCAGCTGAAGGTCGTGCTCTGCGAGCTCGAAGCCGTCGCTCGTTGCGGCAACGGCTTCGACTCGATCGCGTGCCACGCTCCCCTGCTCGGCATTTGTCAACAGCAAGCACAGACCGGGCTGTTCGCCTCGACCGACCCGACCACGAAGCTGATGCAGCTGCGACACCCCGAAGCGCTCCGCATCGCGCACAATCATCATCGAAGCGTTCGGCACGTTCACGCCGACCTCGATCACGGTGGTGGCCACGATCATGTCGATGTCGCCCGCGGCAAAGCCGCGCATGACGCGATCCTTCTCCTCCGGTTTCATGGCTCCCGTGAGCGCTTCGACCCTCACAGTCGCATAGTCTGACCGCTCACGCAGTGCACGGATCGTGTCGTCAACGCTTGCGAGCGGTGCGGCGCTCTCGGCCGCAAGGTCTATGTCGCCTTCTTCTCGCCCGCTACCCGAGATCGCCGGGCACACCACGTAGACCTGGCGGCCCGAGGCGATCTCCTCGGTCGCCCGCACCCACGCGCGCTCCGCCCAGCCCGGTTTCTCGTGCACGGGAACGGCGAAGGTCGTGATCCCTTGCCTGCCCGGTGGTAGCTCGCGAATCGTCGACACTTCGAGATCTCCGAACACCGTGAGCGCCACGGTGCGCGGAATGGGCGTCGCGGTCATTGCGAGCACGTGCGGGTTCGATCCTTTGAGCCGCAGCGCTTCGCGCTGTTCGACGCCGAAGCGGTGTTGTTCATCGACGATGATCAGTCCGAGATCGAAGAAGGTGACCCCGTCGCTCAGCAGCGCGTGCGTGCCGACGGCGATGAGGGATTCTCCACTGGCAAGCGCGAGCAGAGCTCTGCGCCGTTCGGGCGCGGGCATCTTGCTCGTGAGCAGCACCGGCCGCACCCGCTCGACAAGCGCGGGCCCGAGCGCGTCGACAATGCTGCGGTAGTGCTGGGCAGCCAGAACCTCGGTGGGCGCGAGCATCGCGCTCTGACCGCCAGAGTCGCCCGGCTGCGCCTCTGCAACCTGCAACATGGCTCGCAGCGCCACGATGGTCTTGCCGGACCCGACTTCTCCCTGCAGCAGTCGGTGCATGGGGTGCGCACGGGCGAGTTCTGCCGAGATGGTGTCGGCGGCCGCTCGCTGGTCCCGCGTCAGCTCGAACGTGAGTCCGGCGTCGAACTCATCGAGCAGCCCGCCGTCACGCGGCGGTCTCGCCACGCTCGAGAGCTGGCCGGAGCGGCGTCGGCGGTCGAGCAAAGCCAGCTGCAGTTCGAACGCTTCGCGGAAGCGCAGGCTGTCGCGGGCCCGCTGCCAGTCGGATCGACGCTCAGGCTGATGCACGAGCGTGATCGCCGGTTCGAGCGCGATGATCCCCTCACCCGATCGGATCTGCGCGGGCAGCGGGTCCACCAGCACGCCGTTCCCCAGCACAGCTTCGAGCACCAGCTCGACCGAGCGAGCGATCGTCCACGACGGTAGCGCGGCGGTGGCCGGATAGATCGGCACGGGTCGCAGCGCGAACGCCAGCGCCGCAGCCTCGTCAAGCTGTCGCGAGTGCGCGGGGGCGATACCGGTCAGCTCGCGGCCCTCACCCGGATCGCTGTCGAAGAGCTTGTAGTCGGGATGCTGCAACTGCAGGGTGCCGCGGTAGTTGCTGACCTTGCCGGCGAATATTCCGCGAGCCCCGCTCACCAGGTCGCGAGCTCGCCAGGGCTGATTGAAGAACGTGAGTTGCAGCCAGCCGGTGCCGTCGGTAATGCGCACTTCGAGCAGGCTGCCGCCGCGCTGCATCGATCGGCTCCGCACATCGAGCACCTGTGCGAGCACGGTGACATGCTCCCCCACCGGCAGACCAGCGAGCGGGGTCAGCTCCCCTCGCTCGGAATACCTGCGAGGGAAATGCCAGAGCAGTTCCCGCACCGTGCGAATGCCGAACGATTTCGCAAACGCCGAGGCGGTGCGCCCACCGAGCACTCCGTCGAGGCGTGAGTCGAGCGTGAGCTGTGGCATAGCTCCAGGCTAGCGGGCACCACTGACAGAGTATGCTCCATTGCGTGACTCGAATCATCGCCGGAGCAGCTGGCTCACTGCGCCTTGAGGTACCCAAGGCCGGCACCCGGCCGACGAGCGACCGGGTTCGCGAAGCGATTTTCTCTGCGCTCGACTCATGGGACATTGTGCGAGGATCGCGCGTGCTCGATCTCTATGCCGGATCGGGTGCCCTCGGTCTCGAAGCGGCTAGCCGTGGCGCGGCGGAGGTCGCGCTCGTCGAGAAGCATCCGCAGGCAGCTCAGGTCGCCGCCAGAAACGCGAAGCTCGTCGAGGGGTCGTTTCGAGGCGAGGATCGGCCGCGTGTGACGGTCGCGCGATCCTCGGTGCAGCACTACCTCGAAACCGCTTCGGGAGATCGTTTCGACATCGTCATGCTCGATCCCCCCTACGATCTGTCGGATCGAGCACTCGCCGCGGACCTCGCGCTCGTCGAGGCGTTACTCGCCCCCGGCGGCGTGGTCATGGTCGAGCGCTCGATCCGTGCCCCGGAACCGCAGTGGCCCACCAGCCTTGAGCGTCTTCGTGAGAAGCGCTACGGGGAAACCGCGGTCTGGTGGGCCGAACTCCGGAGCTAGAGGCGTCGGAACTGAGCGGTCAGCGCGGCAGCAGGGTGTACTTCGACGAGAGGAACTCCTGGATGCCCTCGAAACCGCCCTCGCGACCGAGCCCCGACTGCTTGATGCCGCCGAACGGGGCGGCAGCATTCGAGACCAGGCCGGTGTTGAGGCCCATCATGCCGGTCTCGAGCTTGTCGATCATGCGGTGCCCGCGGTGAATGTTCTCGGTGAACACGTAGCTCACCAGACCGTACTCAGTGTTGTTCGCGATCTCGACGGCCTCCTCCTCGGTCTTGAACCGGATGATGCCGAGCACCGGACCGAAGATCTCCTCGCGCATGATCGCCGCCTGCTGGCTCAGGCCGTCGATCACAGTCGGCTGGAAGAAGTTGCCCGGACCGTCGATGACCTCGCCGCCGGTGACCACGCGAGCTCCGGTTGCAACCGCGTCGGCGACCAGACGCGCGGTGTTGGTGACCGCGTCCTCATCGATCAGCGCACCGATGTCGTTGCCCTCCTCAGCGCCGCGCCCGATCTTCATCGCGGCGACCTTCTCGCCCACACGACGTGCGAACTCATCGGCGACCGACTCGTGCACAATGATGCGGTTCGCCGCGGTGCACGCCTGCCCGATGTTCCGGAACTTCGCGAGCATCGCGCCCTCGACTGCTTTATCGAGGTCGGCGTCTTCGAACACGATGAACGGAGCGTTGCCCCCGAGCTCCATCGAGGTGCGCAGCACGTTCTTCGCCGCGGCCTCGAGCAGGCGAACGCCCACCGGGGTCGAGCCGGTGAAGCTCAACTTGCGCAGGCGGGTATCGCTGAGCAACGCGCTCGACTGTGCGCCGGACTTCGAGGTCGGCACCACGTTCACGACCCCCGCAGGCAGGCCGGCCTCCTCGAGCAGCTGCGCGAAGAAGATCGTGGTGAGCGGGGTGAGCTGCGCCGGCTTGATCACGACCGTGCAGCCCGCGGCGAGCGCCGGGGCGATCTTGCGGGTCGCCATTGCGAGCGGGAAGTTCCACGGCGTGATGAAGTAGCAGGGGCCGACCGGAATGTGCGAGACGACCATGTTGCCGGTGCCCTCGGGGTTCTGGCGGTAGTCGCCTCGCACTCGCACGGCTTCTTCGCTGAACCAGCGAAGAAACTCGCCGCCGTAGTTGACCTCGCCCCGGGCTTCAGCGATGGGCTTACCCATCTCGATGGACATCAGCAGTGCGAAGTCTTCTTTGCGTTCCATGAGCAGGTCGAACGCGCGGCGCAGAATGTTCGAGCGCTCGCGGCTCGAGGTCGCCCCCCACTCGGCCTGTGCGGCAACGGCCGCGTCGAGTGCGCGGACCGCGTCGTCGACCGTCGCGTCTGCGATCGACTTGATGACTTCGCCGGTCGCCGGGTCGCGCACGTCGAGCGTCGCACCGGTCGATGAGGGCTCCCAGGCTCCCCCGATGCCGAGACCTGACTCCACGCGGTCGAGCAGTGCTTGTTCGTTCGGCTTCAATGCCATGTTCTTGGTCCTCTCGTGGGTGGGGGTTAGTTTGCGGCGAGCGCTTCGACGACGACGCCCAGTCCGTCTCGCAGCAGTTCATCGCTGATGGTGAGCGCCGGCAGAAAGCGGATCACGTTGCCGTAGGTACCGCAGGTGAGCACGAGTACGCCACGTTCGGCGGCGTACGCGGCGACCGCTGAGGTGAGGGCGGCGTTCGGCTTCTTCGTGCCGGACTCGACGAGCTCGATCGCCATCATTGCACCGCGACCGCGCACATCGCCGATGCGGTCGTCGGTCTTCTGCAATTCGCCGAACACCTCTTCGATGGTCGCTTGGATGGCTTTGGCGCGGTCGAGCAGACCATCCGCCAGATAGGTTTCGATGGTTGCGAGCGCTGCCGCGCAGGCGATCGGGTTGCCGGTGTAGGTGCCGCCGAGGCCTCCCCCGTGCGCAGAGTCCATGATCTCGGCGCGTCCGGTGACCGCCGACAGCGGCAGGCCGCCGGCGATGCCTTTCGCCGTCGTCACCAGATCGGGCACGACGCCCTCGTGCTCTGCCGCGAACATCTGCCCGGTGCGGGCAAAGCCGCTCTGCACCTCGTCGAGGATGAACACGACATCATTCGCGTTCGCCCAGGCCTGCAGGGCGGGTAGGAAGCCCTCTGCGGGCGCGATGAAACCGCCCTCACCTTGGATCGGTTCGATGATGATCGCGGCGAGGTTCGACGCCCCGACCTGCTTCTCGATCTGCGTCAGCGCGATCTCTGCTGCTTCGGCGCCGCTGAGGCCATCACGGTACGGGTATGAGGTCGGCACCCGATAGATCTCGGGAGCGAACGGGCCGAAGCCATCCTTGTAGGGAATGTTCTTCGCGGTCATCCCCATGGTCAGGTTGGTGCGACCGTGGTATGCGTGATCGAACACGACGACCGCGTTCTTCTTGGTGTAGTGACGGGAAATCTTGATCGCATTCTCCACGGCCTCAGCGCCCGAGTTGAACAGCGCGGACCGCTTCTCGAAGTCGCCCGGCGTCAACTCGTTGAGCTTCTCGGCCACGGCGACGTACCCTTCGTACGGGGTCACGGTGAAGCAGGTGTGGGTGAACTGTGCCACCTGCTTCTGCACCGCCTCGACCACGCGAGGCGCGGAGTTGCCGACCCCGGTGACGGCAATGCCGGAGCCAAGATCAATGAGCGAGTTGCCGTCGGCGTCGATGAGCACGCCGTCGCCACCCGCGACCACCGCGATGGGCAGGGCGGCGCTCACTCCCGCGGCGACCGCCGCGCGCTTGCGGGCGATGATCTCCTGCGACTTCGGACCTGGAACTGACGTGACGAGCTTGCGCTCCTGCGGCAATGCGCTGCCTCCCAGCACGGTCTCTGACATGTAACACTCCTTGGATGATTGGGATGCCGATGATCACTCTCAGCCTAGGCGTCGCGCACTCAATGACAAGGTGCCATAATGGCGATTAGTCAAAGAAAGTTTGTCCAACATGGCAGAACCCGCGGTCACACACCGAACGATCGAGCTCGGCGCGCTCCTGCACGACTATCTGCTCGGCCTCGTGCTGATCGCGGGCGGATCCACGAGCTCCCCGCACCTTCCGGTGCAGTGGGTCCACGTGAGTGATCTGACCGACCCCACGCCCTTTCTCACGCCGCACACGGTCCTGCTGACCACCGGCGGGCAGTTCGATCCCCCGCTCGAGCAGCCGGAGGCCGACGCCTATGTCGAACGCTTGCGTTCCGTGGGCACCACCGCGCTCGGGGTGGCGGTCGGGGTGCAGTGGGATCGCATCCCACCGACGCTCATCGAGGCCTGTGACCGCCAACAGCTCCCTCTGCTGCGTGTGCCCTACGACACGCCGTTCATCGCGATCGTCCGCACCGCCGCACGCCTGATCGATGCGCAGGCTCACACGTACGACGTGCTCGGTCGAGAGCTCGCTGGCTCACCCAGTGTGCTGGCCAAGCGCCAGAATCTCGCGGCGGCCGAGCAATCCCTTCGTACTGCCATTCTCGCGTTGTTGCTTTCCGGGAACCGGGACCTTGCGGACGACATCGCGACGATGATCCTGCCGCGCCTGCCGCGTGGTCAAGTTGTCACGTTCAGCGTCCCGTTGCCCCTGGCGAGTGCTTTGCAGCGCGAACTCCTGCCGCTGGTCACCGAACGTGCGAGCAGCTTCAGCGCAACCCGAGACGATCGCTTGGTCGTCGTCTGCGAGCACGAAGCTGCGGGTGGTGTTCGGCGAGTCCTCTCGAAGCATGATTGCGCGGCGGGCGTCTCGGAACGAGGATCCATGAGCGACCTCGACGAGCTGCTCGCCCAGGCCGAACGCGCTGCGGAACTCGCCGAGGGCGAGGATCGGCCGGGCCCCCTGACCTATCGACCCGAGATGCACGCGGGAGTGCTGCAGGTGCTCCAACAAAGCCCGGAGGCGCTGCGCAGAGCGCAGGGACTCCTCGCCCCGCTCAGGGACCACGACGCACGAAACCAGGATGAGCTGGCTCGAAGCCTCGCGATCTGGCTCGAGCATCACGGCCAAACCAGTGCCGCGGCGAACGCACTGGGCGTGCACCGGCACACGCTCCGGCACCGCGTGCAGACGGCCGAAGCCCTGCTACGGCGGAATCTCGACGATCCGACCAGCCGCGCCGAACTCTGGACGGCACTGCAGCTTATCGAGTCGGCGCACCCGGGGCGCTGACGAACGGGTCCCAGCCGCGCGGTTCGAACGGGGCCCCGTCGAGGTGCACGGGTTCATCGGCGCGAGGATCGCGCACCGCGCCGATCACCACGAACCCGGCGGGCAAGCGGGCATCGGCGGGGAAGGTCGCGAGCAGGCCATGATCCTCGCCCCCCGTAAGCATCTCGTACACCGTGACGGACTGACCGCGCTGATCTCCGAACGCAGCCTGCAGCAGCTCGCTCGAGAAATCAAGGGTCACGCCGCTCGCCGATGCGAGTCGCGCTGCATCGAGTGACAGGCCATCGCTCACGTCCATCATCGCGCTCGCGCCCGCCTCGGCCGCAGCGACGCCGAGCGCGACTGGCGGCCGAGGCGCAAGCTGGGCCTCGAGCGCCGCCGGGAATCGCGCCTTGAGCTCATCGAGGGCGTGGTCCTCGGCGTAGAGCCGCGAGAGGCCGATGCCTGCGAGCCCCAGATCGCCCGCATACGCCACAATGTCGTCAGGCGTCGCCCCCGAACGGAGCACAGGAGCCCGGCCCCGCATCGACCCGAACGCCGTGACGGTGGCGGTCAGCACCGGTGCGGTCGACAGATCGCCACCCACCACGCCGCAGCCCGGGGCGAGCTCGCGACACGCAGCGTTCAGGCCGAGCGCGATCTGCTCGAGCAACGACACCTCCGTGTCCTTCGGGCAGGCAAGCGCGACCGTGAGGCCGGTCGGGGTCGCGCCCATCGCCCCGACATCGGAGAGGTTGACCGCGGCAAGCTTCCAGCCCAGTTCGAAGCCGCTGTGCCACCGCAGCAAGAAGTCGGGTCCCTCGATCATGCTGTCGGTCGTGACGACGAGATCGCCGTCAGCAGCGATCACGGCGCAATCGTCGCCCGGGCCAACGAGTGAGGCCTCGGCTGGCGACAGTTGTGCGAGCACCCGCCGCAGCACCTCACGCTCGCCCGCCTCGCCCACTGTGAACTTCGCAATCTGCATACTCCCAAAGTAGTGGCACCTCGGCGCAGTAGCATCGAAGCATGCCGCGCCTCACCTCCTACGCCACAGTGATCTCAGCCGCCGCGCTCGCTCTTGCGCTCACCGGTTGCGTCGGCGAGGTGCCGATGGAAGCTGCCGCTGGCGCGAATGATCCTGCGTGCGCCGACGTCACCGTGCGGCTGCCCGACACGGTGGCGGGGCTTCCGAAACGCACCACCGATGCCCAAGCGACGGGTGCCTGGGGAGACCCGGTAGGCGTCGAGTTGCGCTGCGGAATCACCCCGAGCGGTCCGACCACCGACGAGTGCGTCAATGTCAACGGAGTCGACTGGATCATCGACGATTCCGAGGCCCCGCTCTACCGCTTCGAGGCATACGGCAGAACCCCGGGGCTCGAGGTCTATGTGAATAACGAGATCGCGAGCGGCACGGTCACGGTCAACGACCTCACGAACGTCGCGTCGCTGCTGCCGCAATCGCGCAAGTGTCTCGCGGTGACGGACTTCGAGAACCCTGAGGACGCGAGCCCGAACTAACGCTCGATCGCGAGTTCGATGAGCTCGGTGATGAGCGCAGAGTAGCTGAGCCCGGACGCTTCCCACAGCCGCGGGTACATGGAGATCGGGGTGAATCCGGGCAGCGTGTTGATCTCATTGAGCACCGGGCCGTGCGCCGTCAAGAAGAAGTCGATGCGCGCGAGCCCCGCACATTGGGTGACCTCGAAGGCGAGCACCGCGGCATCGCGTATGGATGCGAACTCTTCGTCGGTCACAGTGGCGGGCAGCTGCAGTTCGATGCCGGCCGCCCCGAGGTACTTCGCCTCGAAGTCGTAGAACTCCCGCCCGGTGAACACGATCTCGCCGATGACGCTGCTCGTGCGCGGTGCAGCATCACCACGCCCGCCGAGCACCGCTATCTCAACCTCTCGGCCGACCACGCCGGACTCAACGAGTACCACGCTGTCTTCGGCGAACGCGACCTCAAGCGCCTGTGGCAGCGCTCCTGGCTCGGTGACGCGGCTCACACCGACCGACGACCCCGCACGATTCGGCTTCACGAAGAGCGGGTAGTGCAGTCCCTCGTCTGCGCGGGCTACCGCGGCGGGGTCCCGCTGCACCTGCGAGCGCGTGAGCGTATTCCAGGGCGCGACTGCGATGCCGGCCGCTGCGAGAACGGTCTTCACCGCGTGCTTGTCCATGCAGAGCGCGGACCCGAGCACGCCGCTGCCGACGTAGGGCAGGTCGATGAGTTCGAGGAGCCCCTGCACCGTGCCGTCTTCGCCGAAGGCTCCGTGCAGCATCGGCAGCACCGCATCGATGCGGCCCAAGGATCGCACCTCACCGCTCGACGTGATCACGCTCAGGGTGCGGGTATCGGTCGAGGCGGGCCAGAGCACGCGGGTGCCGTTCTCCCGCACCTCCGGCAAGGCACCTGCCTCGAGCCGGTAACCCGCCAGATCCGACTCCTCGAGCAGCACTGTCGCGCCGTTCTTCGCGATTCCCACGGGCAGCACGTCGAACCGGTCGCGGTCGATCGCTTCAAGCACACCGGCTGCTGTCACGCAGCTGATGCCGTGTTCGCTCGATCGTCCGCCGAAGAGCAGCACGACGGTGCGCTTCTCGGGCCAGTAGTCTTCGGCGCTCATGCTTCTAACTCCCTTTGAACAACTGGATCAGCCTGCGCAGTCCGCCCTTGCGCACTACCCCGAGGTTGAGTTCTGGCTTCGGCACGTCGTCCTCGGTCGCCAGATGCGGCCCCAGGTGCTGCGGCGACATTCTGCCGTCGAGCACCATCTGCACCTGCTCCACGATCGGCATCACGATCTCGCGTTCTCGAGCAAGCGCCAGCACGGGAGCGACCGACGTGATGCCCTCGGCGGTCTGCTGCATCTGCTGCTTCGTCTCCTCGAGCGAGAAGCCTTGGCCGATGAGGCGACCGGCGGTGTTGTTGCGCGAGAGCGGCGACTGGCAGGTGGCGATCAGGTCGCCGAGCCCCGCGAGCCCGGAGAGCGTGATCGGGTTGGCACCCGACGCCACGGCGAACTCGGTCATCTCGGCGAGCCCTCGCGTGATGATCGCGGCCTTGGTGTTCTCCCCGTAGCCGACGCCATCGACGATACCGATCGCGAGCGCGATGAGATTCTTCAGCACGCCCCCCAGCTCGGTGCCGATCACGTCTGCATTGACGTAGCTGCGAAAGTACGGGGCGGAGCACGCCGTCGCGATGCGGGTGGCGACCTCGAGATCCGCGCACGAAGCAACCGCGCCCGTGGGCTGCTCTTTAGCGATCTCGAGCGCGATGTTCGGGCCGGAAACGACTCCGATGCGATTCGGCTCGACGTCGAGAGTATCGGCGATGACCTCGCTCATGCGCATCGTCGTGCCCTTCTCCACGCCCTTCACCAGGCTGACGAGCACCGCGTCCCGCTCGATGAACGGCTCGAGCACGCCGAGGTTCTCGCGCAGCGTCTGGCTCGGCACCGCCAGGAAGACGAGCTCGGCCCCGCGGAGCGCTTCTGCCGGGTCGCTCGTGGCCTGCAGCGACTTCGGCAGGTTGATCCCCGGCAAGTATTGAGAGTTACGTTTGGCGACCTGGATCTCGTTCGCCTGCTCCGGTCTGCGCGCGAGCATCATCACGTCGCACCCTGCATCGCAGAGCACTTTGGCGAACGTCGTCCCCCAGCTCCCCGCGCCCACCATGGCGACCTTTCGCCCTCGGTTGCGCTTCAGGTTCGGTGCGGGAAGCGTGATCGAACCGGTTCTCGGGCTCAAAAGCGCCCCGTTTCACTCTGGTCGTGCTTCGCCGGATCCCAGAGCTCGGCCGGCGGATCCTCGCCCCGCAACTCGCTGAGGAGCTTTGTGATCTCCCGCATGAGCAGCGCCGTGGCCTCGTTGATGGTCTGTTGGTTGATGCCACGCTCACGGAACCCGCTCAGATCTAGCGGGGACCCGATCGACACCTCGATCGTCTTTCGCGGGAACGGCCGGATGCTCTTGCCGTACCTCGGCATGAGCTCCTGGGTTCCCCAGTGCGCGGCCGGGATGAGCGGAATACCGGTTTCGAGTGCCAGTCGAACCGCACCGCTCTTGCCGCGCATTGGCCACAGGTGCGGGTCACGGGTCAAGGTGCCCTCCGGATAGACGATGACTCCCGCTTCGTGCTTGATGAGCTCGCTCGCGGCACCCATCGGGTCACTTTCCGTCGCACCGCGAGCGGAGCCGGCCCGCTGCACCGGAATCTGTCCCGAGGCCCGAAGCAGCCACCCGATCACGGGCACCTTGAACAGGCTGGCCTTTGCCATGAACCTCGGCAAGCGGCCGAGGTGCCAAATGGCTGCGCCCATGGCGACCGGGTCGATCTCGCTGTAGTGGTTTGGCGAGAGAATGAACGGACCCGTGCTCGGCAGCTTCGAGGCGGGTGTGAACCGGTAGCGCACCATGCACGACCACAGCGGCAGGATCAGGCCGGCCAACAACCAAAACATGCTCGGTCGACGTTTCTCTGCCGAGGGGCGGCTGCGCAGCTTGACAGTCTCCGTCATGCTTCAACGCTACCCTTCGAAGATGAAATCAGCGCCGAGCTGCCGCAACTTCTCGATGAAGTTCTCGTACCCTCGGGAGATGATGCCCAGGTTCGTGACCTTCGTCTGCCCCTCCGCGGTCAGCGCCGCAATAAGGTGGCTGAAGCCTCCGCGAAGGTCGGGCACCTCGATGTCGGCACCGTGCAGCGGCGTGGGTCCGGTGATCACCGCGGCCTGTTCGAATTCCCGGCGCATGACTCGACGGCGCTCGTCCGCGAGTCCGTCTTTGTATACGACGATGTCGGCACCCATCTTGTTGAGCGCTTCCGTGAATCCGAAGCGGTTCTCGTACACGGTCTCGTGAATCGTCGACACTCCCTCGGCCTGGGTGAGTGCCACCACGAGCGGTTGCTGCCAATCCGTCATGAACCCCGGATGCACGTCAGTCTCGATCGTGACTGGCTTCAGGGTGCCGCCAGGATGCCAGAACCGGATTCCGTCGTCTCGCACCTCGAAGTCACCGCCGACTTTGCGGAAAACATTCAAGAACGTCATCATCTCTTCTTGCTCGACGCCGCCGACGAAGATGTCGCCACCCGTCGCGAGCGCGGCTGCGGCCCAGCTCGCCGCTTCGTTTCGGTCGAAGATCGCTCGGTGGTCGTAGCCTCGCAGCTCCGCCACTCCCTCGATGAAGATCACCCGATTCGGTTCCATCGTGATGACCGCACCCATTTTCTGCAGGATGCAGATGAGGTCGACGATCTCGGGCTCGATCGCTGCGTTGCGCAGCTCGGTCTGTCCTTCGGCGAGCACCGCGGTCAGGAGCACCTGCTCGGTTGCACCCACCGAGGGATATGGGAGCTCGATGTTCGCCCCCTTGAGCCCGTTCGGGGCGGTGAGGCTGATTCCGCTCGGCAACTTTTCCACGATGGCACCGAACTTGCGGAGCGCGTCGAGATGGAAATCGATTGGGCGGTCGCCGATGCGGCATCCGCCGAGATCCGGGATGAACGCCTCACCAAGGCGATGCAGCAGCGGGCCGCAGAACAGTATCGGAATGCGCGATGAACCCGCGTGTGCATCGATGTCCGCATGGTGAGCCACCTCGACATTGGAGGGGTCGAGCCGCCACTCGCCGGGTTGGTCTCCCCTGGTGATCAGCACACCGTGCAGCGCGAGCAGGCCGGCCACGACCCGCACATCCGAGATGTTGGGCACGTTCCGCAGCACACTGGGAGTTTGCCCCAGGAGTGCCGCAACCATCGCCTTGGTGGCGAGGTTCTTGGCTCCTCGCACCTCGATACGTCCGTTCAGCGGCCTTCCGCCGTTGATGATGATCTCGTCGCTCGTGAGCCCGACTCGCTCCCCGGCCTTCGCCGCATCACGTCTCAACCCTTCATCCCTCGATGAAGTGTCGGTTGAAGCTTCGGAGTCGTTCATGCTTCTCCTCTGGGTGAAGGCGGATGTGCCGAAGCATCTAGGTTACCGTGCGGGAATGGTGACGGGCATCCAGGTAGGGCGCTTCGCTTCGAAGTCGGTGATCGCCTGCTCGTTCTGCAGCGTCAAGGAGATGTCGTCGAGCCCCTCGAGCAGACGCCACCTCGTGTAATCGTCGATCTGAAAGGGCACGGTGAGCTCTCCGACCGAAACTGTACGGTCCTGCAAGTTGACCGTTGCCTGTGAATCGTCGCTCGACTCGAGAGCTTCCCAGAGGCGCTCGAGATCGGTGCTTTCCACCTGTGCGGCGAGCAGTCCCTGCTTGCCGGCGTTCCCGCGGAAGATGTCTGCGAACTTCGGGGAGATCACGACCTTGAAACCGAAATCCCGCAGCGCCCAGACGGCATGCTCTCGCGATGAACCCGTTCCGAAATCCGGACCGGCCACGAGCACCTGAGCGCCCTGGTACCGGGGCTGGTTGAGCACGAAATCCGGATCCTGGCGCCAGTGATAGAAGAGCGCATCGTCGAAGCCCGTCTTCGTCACTCGCTTCAGAAAGTTTGCTGGAATGATCTGGTCGGTATCGACGTTCGACCGCTTCAGCGGAGCGGCGATGCCGGTGAATGTGGTGAACTTCTCCATGATTACGCCGCCTCCTGCTCGTTCCGGTCGTGCTGCTCGTCTTGCTCGAGGTCCCATGGGCTCGAGAGGGTGCCCCGAATCGCGGTCGCGGCCGCGACCAATGGTGACACGAGGTGCGTACGCCCCCCATTGCCCTGCCGGCCCTCGAAGTTCCGGTTCGAGGTCGAGGCACAACGCTCCCCCGGCGCGAGCTGATCCGGGTTCATCCCCAAACACATCGAGCACCCGGCGAAACGCCACTCACCACCAAACTCCTCGACGATCTTGTCGATCCCCTCGGCCTCAGCCTCGAGACGAACCCTGGCCGATCCGGGCACGACCATCAACCGAACCCCCTCGGCTTTCTTCTTGCCCTTGATGATGCTCGCAAAATCCCGCAGGTCATCCAGCCGAGCATTCGTGCACGACCCCATGAACACCGCGTCGACGGCGACTTCCTTCATTGGAGTGCCCGCGCGAAGATCCATGTACTCCAACGCCCGCTCCGCGGCAGCACGCAGATTCGGATCCTCGATCGCGGCGGGGTCCGGCACCCGCTCGCTCAACGGCACCCCCTGCCCGGGGTTCGTGCCCCACGTCACAAACGGTTCGAGCTTGCTCGCATCAATAAAGATCTCCTTATCGAACACGGCACCCTCGTCCGTCGGGAGCGTCCTCCAATACTCGACCGCGGCATCCCAATCCGCGCCCTGCGGCGCGTGGGGGCGACCCTTCACATATGCAAACGTTGTTTCATCCGGAGCGATCATGCCCGCACGCGCGCCAGCCTCGATCGACATGTTGCAGATCGTCATCCGCCCATCCATCGACAACCCGCGAATCGTCGACCCCCGATACTCGAGCACGTACCCCTGCCCGCCACCGGTACCGATCTGCGCAATCACCGCCAGAATGATGTCTTTCGCCGTCACGCCCGGACGCAACTCGCCCTCCACGTTCACCGCCATCGTCTTGAACGGTTTCAACGGCAGGGTCTGGGTCGCCATGACATGCTCGACCTCGCTCGTACCAATGCCGAACGCCAACGCACCAAACGCACCATGCGTCGAGGTATGGCTATCGCCGCACACCACGGTGATGCCCGGCATCGTGAGCCCGAGCTGGGGTCCGACGACGTGCACAATGCCCTGCTCCTTGTCCCCGAGGGGATGGGCACGCACCCCGAACTCCTCGACATTGCGGCGCAGCGTCTCGATCTGCACCCGGCTGGTCGGTTCTTCAATCTCCCGCGTGATGTTCAACGTCGGCGTGTTGTGATCCTCGGTCGCGATCATCAAATCCGGGCGACGCAACGGACGATTCGCCATACGCAACCCATCGAACGCCTGCGGACTCGTGACCTCGTGAATCAGATGCAGGTCGATATAGATCAGGTCGGGATCGCCATGCTCACCCTTGACCACGGTATGGGCATCCCACAACTTCTCAGCCAGGGTGCGGGGACGGCTCTGCTCAGTCATTCTTGTGCTTCTCGTTTCCAACTCATATGTGCGCACGGGCGCACGAACGAAGTTCAGCCGCACAAACACTCCGCGACGGGAGCGGCTGATTCGCTACACCCCATCGCGGCAAGCAAGAAGCAAGAGCCGCAAACGCATGCAGCGATTCTACCAGGGTGGTCACTGATCCTCTCGCGCGCCCAGATGGAGCCGTTCACCGCTCGAGCGAGCGCGTCGCCGCATGCGCACCAAGCTGGCCACCGTAGCAATGAGCATCGCCACCACGATGAACCCGAGTGAGAACCAGGTGCTGATCTCGGGGACCGGCACATGCTCGCCCCCGTTGATGAACGGAAGCTCGTTCTCGTGCAGTGCGTGCAGGATCAGCTTGACGCCGATGAAGGCGAGGATCGCCGCAATGCCGTACTTGAGATATTCGAGCTTGTCGAGCAGGCCGCCGAGTAAGAAGTACAGCTGACGCAGTCCCATGAGCGCGAACACGTTGGCGGTGAACACGATAAACGGGCTCTGGGTGATGCCGAAGATCGCCGGGATCGAGTCGAGTGCGAAGAGCAGGTCGGTCGTGCCGAGCGATACGAGCACGATGAGAAAGGGGGTCCACATCCGCTTGCCGTCGACGGTCGTCCGCAGCTTTCCGCCGTCGTAGGACTCGCTGATCGGCATGACCTTCTTCAGCTGGCGGATGATCCAGCTGTCGCCCTGATCCGCGTCGTCATCGTGTCGAATCTGCTGCCAGGCCGTCCAGATGAGCCAGGCCCCGAATATGAAGAAGACGGCGATGAAACGCTCGATGATGGCCGCTCCCGCCACAATGAACAGACCTCGGAAGATGAGCGCGAGCACGATGCCGATCATGAGCGCGCGCTGCCGGTACGCGTGCGGCACGGCGAAGCGGCCGAGGATCAGCACGAACACGAACAGATTGTCGATGGAGAGGCTGTACTCAGTGAGCCAGCCGGCCAGGAACTCTGTGCCGTGCTGCACGTCCCCGAGCAGGAACATGCACCCGGCGAAAACGAGCGCCAAGGCCACGTAGAACGCGACCCACAGGCTCGCCTCCTTCATCGTAGGCACGTGCGGTCGTTTGATGATCAGGAGAAGATCGATCAGCAGGATGCCGACGAGCAGCACCATCGAGCCGATCTCGAACCAGAGCGGGAGTACTGAGGTCAAGGGAACCACTTTCATGAGGGCGCAGAACGCGCTGTTGAACCTCGAAAGTCTCTTCCCGCGCCACTGTGTTGGCGTCGCGCCCCCGCACCGGCGAAGCTTCGGAGCTTCGCGTATTGACGATACGGGCGAAACCGGAATACTCCCCTTCGCGAACTACATTCTAATCGGGTCGCACCGCAAACGCGCGACCGGCTCTCAGTTTTCTCGAAAGGTTGCCGCCACTAGCATCGAACTACGCACGTGACGAAAGGACGCCCGTGGCTCAACGCCCCACACCCACGATCGAGACGAGCACGACCCGGGGTCCGGGAGTCGCCTCCCGGACGCTCGCGGCCTTCATCTTCGCGAGCCGCTGGTTGCAGGCACCGCTGTATCTCGGGCTGATCATTGCGCAGGCCGTCTACGTGGTGCTCTTCTTCGTCGAGCTGTGGCACCTGCTCGAGAACGTGATCGCCACCGGCCACATCAGCGAAACCGAGGTGATGCTGAGCGTGCTGGCGCTCATCGATATCGTCATGATCGCGAACCTGCTGATCATGGTCATTATCGGTGGTTACGAGACCTTCGTCTCGAAGATTCGGGTGACAGGCCACCACGACGAACCGGACTGGCTGTCGCACGTCAACGCGAACCTGCTCAAGGTGAAGCTCGCGATCTCGATCATCTCGATCTCGTCGATCCACCTGCTGAAAACCTTCATCGAGGTTGGGCGCATGAACGGCGGTCTCGTGCACGATTCGAACGGCAATGTCATCTACTCGGGCGAGGGAGTCTTCTGGGAGGTCGCCATCCACTTGGCGTTCATCGTGTCGGCCCTCGCACTTGCCTGGATAGACAAAATGAGCCAACACGGCCCGGGAGCCCAGAAGCGCAAGTCGAGCGCAGAGTTCGTCACGGTGCGCCTACCCGCGGGGACGCAGCTGCCCGAGGGTGCAGAGGTGGTAACGCATCGCTCCTAGGTTGTGGCAAGGTCACAACAAGAGGTCTCAAACTTTGTAACGGGCTCCTCAGATTCGGGCTCATGCATGTCAGTGGTCAATGGTCTACTTGAGCCATGCAACCAACGACGCCCGCACCGCCCCACACGTCGCCTCGTGCGCACGTCGGTGAGCACGTGCTGGCTCTCTTGAGCGCGTTCGTCGACCAGGCGGAGCAACTCACGCGGCACATCAATCAGCTCGAGTTTCTCCGCGCAACCTGCTTTGCCCAGATCTCAGAACTCGCCTCCGCCATTGCTCGAGAAGAGCAGCACGCGGATCGGGGCGAACTGATGCACCGCACCGTCGAAGCGGAGGTGGCTGCGGCAACGCAACTCGGACACACGGCCGCCTCGACGCGCATGGCACACGCCCACCGAATGATGCAGAACTTTCCGCGCCTCGCCGAGTCGTTCCAACGTGGGGAGATTTCGATGGCCCACGCGAGCACAGCGATCACGGCGAGCGCCGTGATATCTCATCCTGACGGACTGGCAGGCTACGACGCTGAGGTCAGCAAGCTGGCATGCACGATGACGGCAGGGCAGCTGAAGACCCACGCAAAGCGAGCGGCCGAGGCCTTTGCAGATCGGTCCCTCGACGAGCGGCACGAAGACGCCCGCGCCGGTCGCGAGATCCGGGTCATCGATCTTGACGATGGGATGGCGCAGCTCACGGCGTCGATCGGTGCTGTCGAGGCGTATGCGATACGGGATCGGCTGACGCGCATTGCTCACTTGGTGAACGAGTCGAAAGACGACACTCAGACTGGCGGTCGCACGCTGCGCCAGATTCAAGCCGATGTCTTCACCGAGATCCTGCTGACGGGAGGCATCACGAGCGCCAACGCCGCATCTGATGCTGACGGGCATCCGCTCGGTGCGATTTCGGCTCGGGTACAGGTCTCAGTGCCGGTGTTCACGCTGATGCGAGGATGCGGGAAAGCGTCCGACCGTACCGATCCTGGAGCACCGTACGTGTCCCCCGCCGAGCTGGCCGGGTATGGACCAATTCCTACGGACGTCGCCCGCAAACTTGCCGGCTACTCGAGTGCGTGGGACCGGGTGCTCACCCATCCCATCGATGGCGCTGTGCTCGCAGTCGACCGTTATCGTCCCAACGAAGACCTCAAACGTTTCTTGGGCGCACGCGACATGCACTGCAGGTTCCCGGGTTGCCTACGACGTCTCGATCACTGCGATATCGACCACACGATCGCCGCAGCCAACGGCGGAGCAACCTCGCTGTCGAACCTCGGCCACTTGTGCCGAAAGCATCATGTGCTGAAGCACTGGAGATTCCTCGGAGACACCGGCTGGAAAGTGCGACAGCGCGCGAATGGCGTCTACGAGTGGACCTCGCCGCTCGGTCGAGAGTATCGGGACATACCGAAGAGCAGCGTCCGATTCAGACCTCGGGTTCCGTTCTGAGCCGCCCGGCCGCTGCGTCAAGCAGCATGTCGGCGACCTCGCGTTTGGAACCTGCCCCGCGGGCGACGACCTCACCGCCTCGTGCAAGCACGATCAGGTCGTTTTGCTCGCTTTCAAAGCCCTGTGCCCAGCCGACCGCGTTCACGGCGAGCAGGTCGCAACCCTTGCGCGCCAGCTTGCTTCGACCACGCTCGAGCAGTTCGGCGCTGGCATCCTGCCCCTGCTCGACGGTCTCGGCCGCAAACCCGACTATGATCGGCCGCTCGCTCTCGGCCCGCTTGCTCACGAGCCCGCGCAAGATGTCGGGATTCTTCACCAGCTTCAGCACGGGAACCTCCCCGTCGAGATCTTCCTTGCGAATTTTGCTTTCTGCAACTGCGTCGACTCGGAAGTCCGCGACCGCGGCCGCCATTACCACGAGGTCCACCGTCGCGTCGGTCTCTCGTGCCACAGCGTCTGCCAGCTCCGATGCCGAGCCGACCCGCACCACGCGCACACTCCGCGATGCGTCGCACCCGGCGAGCACCGAGGACTCGACATTCGCGGCCAGCAGCGTGACGCTGGCTCCTCGCGCGACCGCCGCCTCCGCGACTGCCACCCCCTGCCTCCCGCTCGAGCGGTTTCCGAGAAAGCGCACCGGATCGATCGGTTCACGCGTGCCGCCCGCCGTGACCAGAACGTGCACGCCGGCAAGATCGGGTTCGCGCCGAGGATCGCCCAGCGCCTCGCTAGCCCGATCGAAGATGGCCTGGGGTTCGCTCATGCGGCCGGGCCCGGAATCGTCGCCCGTGAGCCGACCACTGTCGGGTCCGATGAACCGCACGCCCCGGGACCCCAGGAGTTCGACGTTCTGACGGGTTGCCGGGTGCTCCCACATTTCAGTATGCATCGCGGGAGCCACGAGCACCGGGGCTCGGCTCGCAAGCAGCGTCGTGCCGAGCAGATCGTCGGCGATTCCCGCCGCCATCTTCGCCAGCGTATTGGCTGTCGCGGGCGCGATCACGATCAGATCTGCCTGCTGACCGATCGCCACGTGCCGCACCTGCGGCACGTCGTCGTGCACCGAAGTCGTCACCGGGTGTCGACTGATCGCCTCCCAGGTGGGGCGTCCGACGAACTTCAACGCATCATCCGTCGGCACCACATGCAGCTCGTGGCCCGCCTCGACGAACAGCCTGGCGAGCAGCACGGCCTTATACGCGGCGATGCCGCCTGAGACTCCCAGCACAATGTTCACGCAACCATCCTCGCACTCGACTCGTCTGGCGCACCACTACACTCGACAGGGTGTGCACCGTGATCATTGAAGTGCCCGACAGCGCACAGCAGGCCGTGCGGCTGCTTGCCGTGCGTGATGAGGATCCCGCGCGCCCATGGGATCCGCCCGGCAGGTGGTGGCCCGAGCATCCCGAGGTCATTGGTGTGCGAGATCGTCGTGCGGGCGGTGCCTGGCTTGCGGCCGACCCCGCGGGTTCCCGGCTGTCGGTGCTGCTCAATCGCGCCGATGGTTCCTCGTCGGGGCTGCCCGCGGCACCCAACGGGTTGCGCTCACGAGGTTCACTCGTGCTCGACGCGATGTCGGGGCGAGAGATCGACGACCCGCCCGGCACCGCCGGGTTCAACCTGCTCACGGTGGCTGGTGCCAGCGCGACGCTCACCAGCTGGGAAGGTGAGGTGCTCCGTCGCAGCGTACTCCCCCCGGGCGTGCACATGATCGCCCACCACGACGCAGACGATAGCCGTTCGGCGAGGATCGAGCGGTGGCTCCCGGAGTTCCGCAATCTCGCAGGAGCGGGCGACGATTGGCGCGAGCGCTGGATCGAACTCCTCACCAGCACCACCGCGTTGCCGATCGACGATGACCGGGCGATCATCCGTGACAACCGGAGCCACGGCTACCCGACCATGTCGTTGCTCGTGTGCACTGCAGAGATCTCGGGTTCAACGCGCGAGCTTTCGCTCGAGAGCGCCACCCTCACCAAGCCGGCGGTGTGGGCAGGTCACGAATTCGTTCGAGCGATCTGACATCACCGCAGCGCGTCAAGCGCGTCATCGGCGCGATCGGTGATGACCCCGTCGACCCCCATGGTGATGAGACGACGCATCGTCTCGACATCGTTCACCGTCCAGACGTGCACCTCGACCCCGTGAGCGTGCGCGACTTCGATCAGTCGTCTCGTGAGGAGACGCAGTCGGCCTCGCCGTTCGGGAATCTGCAGGGCGTCGATGCCGTCGAAGGCTCGTTGTCGGGCCGCTCGCGTTCCGAGGTGCATGGCCCGCAGCACGCCGAGGATGCCTCCGCGACCCGGGGCGGTCGCTGGTCGCTGTCCACGTGCGGCGCTTGCCGCGTCCAGAGCGACACGGCGGTGGGTATCCGAGAAGCTGGTGAGCAGCACGCGCTCGGCGTGCGCCGCCACGATGCGACCGGCCGATTCGGCCGCGGCGAGCGCCTTCACGTCAACATTGAATCGGGTACCGCGAAACGTCTCGAGTGCTTCCTCGAGTGTGAGTAGTCCACCGCGGGTAGCCATCAGCCCGGCGAGTTCACGATGGGTGACCGCAGCAACGGGGCGAGGATCATCGGCTACCCGGTGCAGATCGGCGTCGTGCATCAGCACGACCCGTCCGTCGCGCGTGAGATGGCAGTCGGTCTCGACGTACTCGGCCCCCGCGTCGACTGCCGCTCGCACCGCGGCGAGCGAATTCTCGACCGCGCCCCCAGCGGCGAGCTCGGGGGTGACCAGTCCGCGATGCGCGAGTACGCGCGGGTGTGCGGTGCCCGAGAGATAGGGGTGCGACATGCACCAAGCGTGACAGTTCGAAACCGGTGCCACAAGTTCGACTCTCGGAGTAGTGTGAGGGCATGGCGACGCAGAAAACCCTTCCGACTGGTGCCAGTGTCGAGGAGTTCCTCGATCGGGTCGTGCCGGCTCAGCGCCGCGCTGACGGGCTACGCCTCGCCGAGGTGTTTCGAGAAGCCACGGGGAGCGAACCGGAAATGTGGGGGCCATCGATCGTGGGCTACGGCAGGTACGAGTACGTCTCGCCCGCCAACCCGCGTACTCGCGGGATTTGGCCGAAGGTCGGTTTTTCGCCTCGCAAGGCGAGCCTTTCGCTCTACGGTCTCAAGGATCTTGCGGAGGGTGCGGCCATCTTGCCCACGCTCGGTGCCTACACCGAGGGTGCTGGCTGCGTGTACGTCAAGCGCCTCGCCGACATCGATGAGCGGGTGCTGAAGCAGCTCATCGAGATCGCCTGGTCCAGGAACTCGTAGCGTCCACGCAAGGGGCTGGCGTCAACACCAGATGCCGATTAATATGTGGATCAACCATTTAATTGGATTTCCAACTATCTGCGTGCTCGTCAAATTTTTTAGCAAAGGACCATCAGGCATGTCACGTGAACTCAGTCACTTCATCGGAGGCAAGCACGTCGCCGGCACCTCGGGCCGCTACAGCGATGTCTTCAATCCGAGCACCGGCGAGGTGCAGGCCAGGGTGCCGATCGCTAGCAAGAGCGAAGTCGAAGCGGCCATCGCGAACGCAGAGGCCGCCCAGGTCGGTTGGGCGGAGACCAACCCGCAGAAGCGCGCCCGGGTGCTGCTGAAGTTCCTCGACCTCATCGCGAAGGACACGCCGACCCTCGCCCGCACGCTTGCGAGCGAGCACGGCAAGACGGTGGACGACGCTGTCGGCGACATTCAGCGCGGCGTCGAGGTGATCGAATTCGCCGCCGGTGCTCCACACCTGCTGAAGGGCGAGTACAGTTCGAGCGCGGGCACGGGGATCGATGTCTACTCCATGCGCCAGCCGCTCGGGGTCGTCGCGGGCATCACCCCCTTCAACTTTCCGGCCATGATTCCACTGTGGAAGATGGGCCCCGCACTCGCCGCCGGCAACTCGTTCATCCTGAAGCCGAGCGAGCGCGATCCCAGCGTGCCGCTGCGCATCGCCGAGCTCTTTCTCGAGGCGGGGCTCCCCGCCGGCGTACTCAATGTCGTCAACGGGGACAAGGAGGCGGTCGACACGCTGCTGACTGATGACCGCGTCAAGGCCATTGGCTTCGTCGGATCCACGCCGATCGCGCAGTACATCTACGAAACCGCCGCCGCACACGGCAAGCGCGCGCAGTGCTTCGGTGGCGCTAAGAACCACATGATCGTGATGCCCGACGCCGACCTCGACCAGGTCGCGGACGCCCTCATCGGCGCGGGCTACGGCTCGGCGGGCGAACGCTGCATGGCGATCTCGGTGGCGGTGCCGGTTGGCAAGGAGACGGCAGACGCTCTCGCTTCAAAGCTCACCGAGCGGGTCAAGACCCTGAAGGTCGGCCCCTCGCTCGAAGCGGGCAACGACTACGGCCCGCTCGTGACGGCCGAAGCGAAATCGCGCGTTGAGGGTTATATCCAGAAGGGCATCGACGAGGGGGCGACCCTGCTCGCCGATGGCCGCGGCTATACCGTTCCGGGCCACGAGAACGGCTTCTACCTCGGACCGACACTGTTCGACCACGTCACCACCGACATGACGATCTACCGCGAAGAGGTCTTCGGTCCGGTCCTCGTGATCGCCCGCGCCGATGATTACGAGCAGGCGCTCGCGATGCCTTCGCAGCACGAGTTCGGCAACGGAGTTTCGATCTTCACCCGGGATGGCGACACGGCGCGCGACTTCTCGACCCGCGTCAACACCGGCATGGTCGGCGTGAACGTGCCGATCCCGGTACCGATCGCGTACCACACCTTCGGCGGCTGGAAGAAGTCGGGCTTCGGAGATCTGAATCAGCACGGGCCCGACGCATTCAGGTTCTACACGAAGACCAAGACCGTGACGAGTCGCTGGCCATCGGGCATCAAAGAAGGCGCAAGTTTCGTCATTCCGACGATGAACTAGAGCGAGGATCAATGACTGACGAACGATCGGCACTCGTCGAGGCAGTGCGCGACTTCGCCGAGAAGGAGCTCGCGCCACACGCCTCGGAGTGGGATGAGCAGAAGCACTTTCCCATCGATACCCTGCAGCGCGCCGGCGAGATGGGCCTTGGGGGCATCTATGTGAGTGAAGAGTACGGCGGCTCAGGGCTCTCCCGTCAGGACGCCGTCGCCATCTTCGAAGAGCTCGCGAAGGGCGACCCCTCGATCGCGGCCTACATATCCATTCACAACATGGTCGCCTGGATGATCGACAGCTTCGGCAATGACACGCAGCGGGCCGAGTGGTTGCCCGGTCTATGCGCCATGCAGGACCTCGGGAGCTACTGTCTCACCGAGCCCGGTGCCGGCTCGGATGCGGCCGCGATCATCACTTCGGCCAGGCGCGAGGGCGACGAGTACGTGCTGAACGGCACGAAGCAGTTCATCTCGGGTGCCGGATCGTCGGCCATCTATCTGGTCATGGCGCGCACTGGGGAGCCGGGCTCCCGTGGCATCAGTGCCATCGTCGTCCCCGCAGGAACGCCTGGGCTCTCGTTCGGTGCGAACGAACACAAGATGGGCTGGAATGCGCAACCGACACGCCAGGTCATTTTCGATGACGTGCGAGTGCCCGTCGCGAACCGACTGAGCGACGAGGGCGACGGCTTCGGCATCGCAATGAAGGGCCTCAACGGCGGCAGAGTGAACATGGGAGCGTGCTCGCTCGGCGGGGCGCAATGGGCGCTCGATCGGGCGCTCGCGTACGTGAAGCAGCGCGAAGCCTTCGGCGCACCGCTGTCGGCAAATCAGTCGCTCGTGTTCCGCCTCGCCGACATGGAGACACAACTCCAGGCGGCTCGAGCGCTCCTGCAGCGCGCCGCAGAGAAGATGGACGAGGGCGCAGCCGACGCCTCCGTCGCGTGCGCACTCGCCAAACGCTTCGCCACCGATGCCTCGTTCGAGGTCGCCAACTCTGCGCTTCAGCTGCACGGCGGCTACGGGTATCTTCATGAGTACGGCATCGAGAAGGTGGTTCGCGACCTTCGCGTGCACCAGATTCTCGAGGGCACGAACGAGATCATGCAGATGATTGTCGGCCGCGACCTACTCGAGGCGGCCTGATGAACGAAGAACCGGAGGTGCTCGTCGAGCGCCGCGGCCGCCTTGGACTCCTGACGCTCAACCGGCCGCGGGCGATCAACGCGCTCACGCATCACATGGTCGAGATCATCTCGGGCGCGCTCGAGGCGTGGCGAGACGACGACGAGATTCAGACGGTGGCCGTGGTAGGTGCCGGGGAACGGGGGCTGTGCGCGGGCGGCGATGTGATCTCGCTCTACCGTGACGCCACGCAGGGCGATGGCTTGAGCGCCGCAGCGTTCTGGGCCGACGAGTACCGCATGAACAGCGCGATCAGCGCATACCCGAAACCGTTCGTCGCGATACAGGATGGCATCGTGCTCGGCGGCGGCATCGGCGTCTCGGCGCACGGTTCGCACCGCATTGTCACCGAACGATCGAAGCTAGGTTTCCCCGAAACCACGATTGGCTACTTCCCCGATGTCGGTGCAACCTGGCTGCTGTCGCGCGCCCCGGGACACCTCGGACGCAAGCTCGCGCTGACTGCGGAAAGCATCGGCGCAGCCGATGCGATCCTCGTCGGATTCTCGGACTCGTTCGTGCCGAGCGAGCACATCGCGGCGCTTCTGGAGGCGCTCGAAGAGGACACCGTCGATGCCGCGATCGCGAGGTTCGCAAGCGAACCGCCGCCCGGGAAGCTGCAAGCACAGCGGACCTGGATCGACGCGGCCTTCGCGGCAGAAACCGTCGACGGCGTTCTCGAGGCGCTGCGGGCGATCACGGGCGATCACGCAGCTGACGCGGCTTCTGCTGCCGACACGATCGAAGCGAAGTCGCCGATTGCGCTTGCCGTGGCGCAGGAGTCACTGCGTCGGGCCGCCTCGCTCGAGTCGCTCGAAGACGCATTGCGCATGGAGTACCGCATGTCTCGGCACGCGTCGAAAACGCACGACTTCGTCGAGGGTATCCGCGCGCAGTTGGTGGACAAGGATCGCAACCCCAGCTGGCGGCCCGCCACGATCGCCGAGGTTACCGCAGAAGACATCGAAGCCTACTTCGAAGTGCCGCCCGAGGGCGACCTCGAGTTCGAGCCCCACACGCAGCACCTGTCACACACGTCGAAGGAGACATCATGACCACCATCGCGTTCATCGGCCTCGGTCACATGGGTGGCCCCATGGCCGCGAACCTCGTGAAAGCCGGGCATGAGGTGCTCGGCTTCGACCTGGTGCCCGCTGCGCTTGAGCAGGCGGCGGCATCCGGGGTGCAGGTTGTTTCGTCGGGAGCAGAAGCCGCAGCGGCCGCTGACGTGGTGATCACCATGCTGCCCGCCGGAAAACACGTGCTGTCGGCATACGAGGGTTCCGAGGAAGCACCGGGCCTGCTGGCCGCGGCGAAGCCGAACACCCTCTTCATCGACTCCTCAACCATTGCGGTTGACGAGGCCCGCGATGTCGCAGCAACCGCCGTCGCCGCTGGTCATCGCGCGCTCGACGCCCCGGTCTCCGGTGGCGTGGTGGGTGCCGAGGCGGGCACACTCGCCTTCATGGTGGGTGGCGAGGACGCCGACTTCAACGAAGCATTCCCCTTGCTTGAGGTCATGGGCGGCCGCATCGTGCATTGCGGCGGCGCGGGGCTCGGGCAGGCTGCGAAGGTGTGCAACAACATGGTGCTCGCGGTCTCGCAGATCGCCGTGGCTGAGGCCTTCGTGCTCGGCGAGCAGTTGGGCCTCACGCACAAGGCGCTCTACGATGTCGTCGCGAACGCGTCAGGCCAGTGCTGGGCGATCACGACCAACTGTCCAGTGCCGGGCCCCGTGCCCACGAGCCCAGCGAATCGAGACTACGAACCGGGGTTCGCGGGCTTTCTGATGAACAAGGATCTGGGACTTGCCGAGCAGGCGATCTCGTCGACGGGGGTCGACGCCAAAATGGGCATGCTAGCGCGCTCGATCTATGCCGAGTACGCCGCGGGCGAGGGCGCTCACAGGGACTTCTCGGGCATCATCAACACCATTCGCGAGAACAGCAGGGCTTAGGTCAGAAGGATTGGGTATGTCGAACTATGAGACCATTCTCGTTGAGTCAAAGCACCGCGTCGGGTACATCACGCTGCATCGGCCCGAAGCGCTCAACGCGCTGAACTCCACCCTGATTCGGGAGCTGGTGGAGGCTGCCGGGGCGTTCGACGAGGATCCCGGCATCGGCGCGATCGTGCTCACCGGCTCGGAGCGAGCCTTCGCCGCAGGCGCGGACATCAAGGAGATGCAGTCGAAGGACTACGCGTCGATGTTCCTCGATGACCTCTTCGCACCGTTCTCGCGGTTCGAGCGCCTGCGCACCCCGGTGGTCGCCGCGGTGGCGGGCTATGCGCTCGGTGGCGGATGCGAGTTGGCCATGCTCTGCGACGTGATTCTCGCTGCCGACACGGCGAAGTTCGGGCAACCCGAGATCAACCTCGGGGTCATCCCCGGAATCGGGGGCACGCAACGGCTCACGCGCGCGGTCGGCAAGGCGAAGGCGGCGGAGCTCGTGCTCACCGGCCGCACCATGGACGCCGAGGAGGCCGAACGCTCCGGACTCGTGTCCCGTGTCGTCCCGGCGGACCAGCTGCTCGCAGAGGCGGCCAGCACGGCCGAAACCATTGCGTCGAAGTCGCTTCCCGTCGTGTACGCGGCGAAGGACACGGTGCGCGCCGCTCAGGAGACGACGCTGAGCGAGGGCCTGCGTTACGAGAAACAGGTATTCACCGGCTTATTCGCGCTCGCGGATCAAACCGAGGGCATGAGCGCGTTCGTCGAGAAGCGGGCAGCCGAGTTCAAGCACCGGTAGGTCGCCGGGCCAGCTAGAGCGGGTCGGGCAGCGGGCGAGGATCCTCGAAATCCCCGGCACCCCGGCGGAAGCGCGCGATGGTGCTCACCAGCGCACCGAGGTCCTCATCATCCAGGCCGATACGTTTGAAGACTTCATCGTTGAGCACCATCGTCGTTTCCTCAGCGAGGGCGCGTCCCGCGTCGGTGAGGATCAGCATGGCGGCTCGTCCGTCATGCGGGTGGGGTGCCCGCTCGACGAGCCCGTCGCGCTCGAGCCGGTCCACAATGTTCGTGACGCTCGCGGGGTGCACTTGGAGTCGCGCCGTAGCGCTCGCCATTGGCATCTGCCCGTTGCGTGTGAATGCTAAGAGCCGAAGTGTCTCGTACCGTGCAAACGTCAGCCCGAAGGGCTTGAGTGCACGGTCGACCTCGGCAAGCATGAGCTGGTGTGCGCGCATGACCGAGGTGACGGCGGCCATGCCGTCGGCGGCATCGCCCCACCCGTGCGAGATCCATTGCCGCCGCGCCTCGGCGATCGGATCCACCGGAAGTGGCTTGTGATTCGGCATCGCGGCAGGTCCTTTCCGAGACCCACGTTATCGCAGGTGTGAACGCTGTCGCGATTCCACAGTGTGTGAGGGTGTCAGACCGTGGAGCCGAGGGGAATTGAACCCCTGTCCACTTCGATGATTCCGCGCCTTCTACGGGTGTAGTTCGTGGAGGCGTGTTACTCGGCCCCGTTCTTTGTCACGAACACCTAGAACGACAGGCCCAGTCTCAGTAAAAGTCCCGGCGCGCCCTGAGACGCGACGCACCAGCAAGCCTTCTAGATGACGCCAGGAACCGGGGCGAAGGCGAACCCGGCCTGACGGACTCGGTCTCGTGCTTAGGCAGCGAGAGCGAAGTCGGTGCGCTTAGCGTTTGCACCTATTGTTTGCGAAGAGCGTTAACGAGATAACTCCGCATCCTCGACCCGCTTCTCACAGTCTCAAATCGACGTGTCGAAACCGATCGGCCCCTTGGCACGCAAGACTCGCTCGTAACGAGCAATCTCGCGCAGGTCTCAACCTCACACACTGTGGAATTACCAAGCCTGATCAGACAGGCAGTCCCGGGCGTTGCCGGGCCTTACAGAATAACACTATGCGGAGAGTTTCTCCAGCATCTCTGCCGCACGATTCGAGAAGCCCCACTCGTTGTCGTACCAGGTGACGACCTTCACGTGCCTACCCTGAACCTGGGTCAGTTCTGAGTCGAAGATCGACGAGTGCGGGTTGCCGACGATGTCGGAGGAGACGAGCGGATCCTCGGAGTACTCGAGCACGTTCGCCAGGCTACCGGCAGCTGCCTCCCGGTAGGCCGCGAGCACCACTTCCTTTGACACTTCTCGCGAAACCTCCGCATTCAGCTCCACGATCGAACCGACGGGCACGGGCACGCGGATCGATGTGCCAGACAGCTTGCCATCGAGCTTGGGGAGCACGAGACCGATCGCCTTCGCGGCACCGGTCGAGGTGGGCACGATGTTAAGCGCGGCCGCGCGTGCGCGGCGCGGATCCTTGTGCGGTCCATCGATGAGGTTCTGGTCTTGCGTGTACGCGTGCACCGTGGTCATAAAGCCCTGCTCGATACCGGCAAGGTCGTCGAGCACCTGGGCGAGCGGAGCGAACGCGTTCGTCGTGCACGAAGCGTTCGAAACAATGCGGTGCTGCTCGGGATCATACTTGTCGTCGTTCACGCCAATCACGACCGTGAGGTCCGCGCCATCGGCCGGGGCGCTCACGAGCACGCGCTTCGCGCCCGCGTCGAGGTGCAACTGCGCCTTCTCGCGGCTCGCGAAGCGACCGGTCGACTCGAGCACCGCGTCGATGCCGAGGTCGCCCCACGGCAGCTTCGAGGGATCGGGCTCGGCGAGTACCTTGATGCGCCGATCGTCGACGATGAGCTCACTGTTCTCGAATGCGATCTTGCGGCCGAGCCGACCGTAGACGCTGTCCCACTCGAGCAGGTGCGCCAGGGTTCCGCCGTCCGTGAGGTCATTGACGGCCACGACCTCGACATCGATCTCGCGCTCCAGGATCACGCGGAGCACTCCGCGACCGATACGACCGAATCCGTTGATTGCGACGCGTCGAGTCATGATTTTCGTTGCCCTCTTTCGTTGAATGTCATCTTTACGACTCGATTCTCACGCAAGGGCGAGGGCACCTCCAGTGGCAAGAATGCCGATATTCAAAAGTATCGTGCCAATTACTCGCCGCGGGTGAATGCTCGACGGTATTCGCTCGGGGTGGTGCCGAGTACTGCCCGAAAATGCAGCCGCAGGTTCGCCCCCGTACCAAGCCCGACGTCGGCTGCGATCTCATCGACACTCCGTTCCGAGTTCTCGAGGAGCTCTCGAGCGAGGTCGAGCCTCGCCCGCATGACCCACCGCATCGGCGTGTACCCGGTTTCCTCGCGGAACACCCTCGAGAAGGTGCGCGACGAGACCCGCGCGTGCGCTGCCAGTTTCGTTACGGTGAGCGGATCGCCCAGGTGCGCGAGTGCCCATTGACGGGTGGCCGCGAAGCGTTCGCCGTGCGAGGGGGGCACGCTCCGTCTCACGAACTGGGCCTGGCCGCCGCTGCGATACGGCGCAGCGACGAGCCTGCGAGCAGCGTGATTGGCTGCGGCGAGCCCCAGTTCGTCGCGAAGGATATGCAGGCAGAGGTCGATACCCGATGCCGCCCCGGCCGAGGTCAGCAGGCTTCCCTCGTCGACGAAGAGCACGCCCTCGTTCACCTCCACGGCGGGGAACTGTTCTGAGAAGGGGACGGTGTAGTGCCAGTGCGTGGTGGCCCGCTTGCCGTCAAGCAGTCCGGTCTGTGCGAGTGCGAACGCACCGGTCGAGATCGCCGCCAACTTGGTACCGCGCTCGTGGGCCTGATGCAGCGCCTCGAGCAGCTCTGGCGGAGCAGCATGGGTGTCGGGGTGCAGGTACCCGGGGATGAACACCAGATCCGCATGCTCCAGCGCCTCGAGCCCCTCCTCGACGTAGTAGGAGAGCCCGTCGGCACCGGACACCAGCCCGGCCCGGACTCCGCACACCCTCACCTCGTAGGGCATGCTCGGTCGGGTCGTGAATACTTGCGCGGGTATGCCAACATCTAGTGGCTTGGCGCCCTCGAGCACCACGACCGCGACGCGTCTCACGATGTCACGCTCGCACCGCCTCGAGGTGCTCCGGGCGGACCGCGGTCGAGTAGGGCTCGAACTCGGAGTGCTTCTTGAGCCATGCAGCTACGTACGGGCACACCGGAACAATGCTCAGGCCCGCTGAGATCGTCGACTCGACGGCTGCGGTGACCAGCACCGATGCTAGGCCCTGCCCCTGATATTCGTCTGACACCGTGGTGTGGTGCATGATCCGCACGCTCTCGTTTGCGGTATCAAGATCGAGGTACTGCTCCTCGCCAATGACCCGTCCGGGAGATGCAGCCCCGTGATCGATCAGTGTGAATCTCGAGCGTTCTGGTTCGTGTCGAACTTCGAACTGCTGCTTCTCCATGCTGGCCTTTCCTCGTGATGGTTGGGGCTCTCACCCTGCCAAGATACTCCTGCCGCGCAATACCACCAATAGGATCAGAGAATGCATCGCCTCTCTCCGTTCCCCCTGATCCGCGAAGCCTGGTCGAGTCTCCGCGGCTCTTGGGCGAGAATCACGGGCGTCATGGTCGGGTTCCACCTGCTGCTGTTGGTGATCGTGAGCCCGCTGATCGGTTGGTTGTTTCGCGAGGCGCTTCGGGCCAACGGCATGGTTGCACTCGATATCAATGCGGTTCGAATCACCAGCGGCATCGGGATCACTATCCTCCTGCTCGTCGCGATCCTTGTGCTCGCGTTCTGGGTGGTCTCGCTGCAGTTCGCGACCATTGTCGTCATGGTGCACCGGGCCCGCGCGGGCGAGCCGCTGACCGCACGCGGGGTGTGGCAGGATCTTGCTCGAGCAGCGCGCAAGCTGCTGCGACCGTCCTCACTACCGCTCTTCTTCTACCTGTTCTTCATTGTCCCACTGAGCGGATTCGGGTTCGTCTCCGCGCTCTCGCAAGGCATTGCCGTGCCGTCGTTCATCTCAGGCGAACTCCTGAAGAGCCCGGTGAGTGCGACGGTGTGGATCCTGTTCTTGCTGCTGCTCGCCATCCTCAATCTGAGGTTCTCGCTGAGCCTGCCGATCTTCACGCTCACGCCTGCAACCGGTGGGCGCGCTTTGCGCCGCAGCTGGCGTCTTACCGGGGGTTGGGCGGCGTTCCGACTGATCCTCGCGGTGACACTGCTGCTGATCGCCGCCTCGATTGCGTCGCTGATCCTGGTGCTAGCATCGATCATTCCGACGGCGGTCAGTGACGCCGTATCGCCCGCAAGCTCGCCGTTCGTCGCTGCGTACAGCCTTGGGGTGGCTCAGGTCGCGGGCATGGCACTGACTGGAGTGTTCATTGCGATGGTGTGCGCGGTGCTGCTCGCGCTCATGCGTCAGCGCGAGGATCAGCAGCCGCCCGAGCCGCGCTCTGACAGCGAACGCAGGCCTGCGTGGCTACTCGTCGGTGCGGGACTCGTGCTCGCCATCGCACTCGGCACACTGAGCGTCAACACGATGGTCAACTTCGCCAGGCAACCCGCGACGCTCGTGCTCGGACACCGGGGCTTCAGCGACAACGGCGCGGAGAACACGATCGGCGGCCTGGAAGCTGCCGCCGCGGCGGGCGCGGATCTCACGGAGATCGATGTGATGCAGACCGCCGACGAGAAGTTCGTCGTGATGCACGACGCGAATCTCGCGCGGCTGACCGGCGAGAACCTCAATGTGAGGGATCTTACCCAGGCCGAACTCATGCAAATGACGGTGACCGACCAGTACGGGCATACGGGCAAGATCCCGAGCCTCGAAGAGTACGTGAACCGCGCACGCGAGCTTGACATGCCGCTGCTCATCGAGATCAAGTTGGGCGGCCTCGACACTCCCGACCACGTCGACCAGCTGGTCGAAGAGCTGGATCGGCTCGACGCGATCGATTCGAACATCTTCCACACCCTCGACGCGCCCAGCGTCGAACGGCTCAAGCGTTTGCGCCCCGACGCGACCGTGGGGTACATCCTGGCGTTCGCTGGCATCGACATTCCGAGCACCCCCGCAGACTTCGTCGTCGTCGAGGAATGGTCGGCAACCGAGGAAATGCAGCGGGCCGCAGAGCGCAAGGGGCTCGGCTTCTTCAGCTGGACGGTGAACGAGGAGGCCGGCATCCGCGAGTTGCTCCGCCGCGACGTCGACGGCATCATCACGGACCACCCCGACGTAGCGGTCGACGCACGCGCCGAGATGGAAGGTGAGACAGGCCTCGCAGGGAGCCTCGCCGACGCGCTGCAGCGCTTCGTCGTGGTGTTCTAGATCTCAGGTATCGGGCGCAGTCTCGGTCCGCCGTGTTCGAAAGCGTAGCCGTATGCGAGCAACTCCGGATCGGCGTAGGCACGCCCGGCGAAGGTGAGCCCGACCGGCATGCGGGTGTCATCCATCCGCCCCATGGCGACGGTGACTGTCGGAATGCCGACGTGACGGATCGCATAGTTGCCGTTCGAGAAGAAGACCCCGTTCGACCACGCATGGTCGGCGGAATCGATGTTGCGCTCAGCGTCCTCCCGCGCGACGTCCGCGTTCGCAGGGAACACCACCCCGTCGAACCGCTGCTCGTCGAGCCAGCGTTCAAAGAGCTGCTCCCGGAGTCGCACCAATGCACGCAGTCCGTCGGCGAAATCGTCTCGGGTGCGAGGATCGGCCAGGCCATTGCTTGCCAGACGTACGACGGCGCGGTACCGGTTCGGGTAGTCCTCGACCTCCTCGTATCGATCGGGCAGGGTGCCCGGCGGCGTCGGGAAGATCTGGTCGGGGTCGACCTCGGCGAGAGACCCCGGGGTCGCGCCGTTGGCTCTCAAGAAGTCGTCCCACCCGAAGGCGAGAAAGTGATTGAACTCGGTGTCCATCCACCCCTCGGGCAGCACCCCGAGCGCAGCGACGTTCTCCTGCCCGGGGCGGTCGCCCTCGTACTGCTCGATGAGCGGAAAATCGCACTCGATAACCTCCGCGCCGAGTGCCTCGAGACGTTCGCGCGCCTGCTGCCACAGGCGCATGGTGGACGGCCGCACCGCGATCGGGAAGGCGGGATCCTCGCCCAGATACATGCGCGGCACCCCGAACCGCTTCCCCTCGAGGGCACGCGGGTTCGCGGCCTGGAGGTAGCTCTCTGGCCGATGCTCGCTCGGTTTCGGTACCTGCACGACCTGCTGCGCGCGCCAGAAATCGCCGCGTGTAATCGGATCGTCTTGCACGAGCACGTCGAGCACGCGCAGCATGTCGGGCATGGATCGGGTGTGCGGAACGACAACGTCGCGGGCCGGGAAGAGCGGCCAGTTGCCGCGGATGCTGAGCACCCCCCAGCTCGGCGTGTACGCGCACAGGCCATTGTTCGAGGCGGGGCTGCGACCGCTCGACACAGTCTCCTCCCCCATGCCGAACACCGCCATACTGGTCGCAGTGGCGACCCCCGAGCCGTTCGACGATCCCGAGGCATATGCCGCAGGCAGGTAGTCGGGGTTGTAGGGACTTTCGGCCTTGCCGTAGAGTCCGCGCTGCATGCCCCCGTCTGCCATTGGCGGCATATTCGTCTTGCCGATGAGCACGGCCCCCGCTTCGCGGAGCTTCTCGACCGAGAACGCATCCCACTGGGCGACGAGGCTCGCGAAGGCGGGCGAGCCAGAGGCCACGGTGAGTCCCTTCACCATGTATGAGTCCTTGACGGTGAAAGGTACGCCCTCGAGGGGGCCGGCCTCTCCCCTAGCGCGGCGCTCATCGCTCGCGCGAGCCTCGTCGAGCGCGTGCGGGTTGAGCACCGGGATCGCGTTCAAGCGCGGACCGGCCTGGTCGATCCTCGCGATGCGGTCGAGCGACCACTGCACCAACTCCACTGCCGTCACACGCCCGCTCTGCAACGCGTCGAGTGTCTCCTCGATCGTGGCTTCGATCGGGTTGAATCCGTTCCCTGCCACAGCTGCATCGTTCATGCAGACGACTCTAGTCGTCGCGCCGAGATACATCATGTTCCGACTCAAACCTTAGAACTACGGAATGTATCCCGGTTACCTGCACACAATCTCAGTCAGCGTCGTGACAGCAGTACTCACGACCCTTCTCACTAAAGGGCTTCCACATCTCTTCATGAAGTGTCGCGAACGTCGCAAGTTCGCGTTCACGCTTCGTCTCGGTATTGGCGAAGTTTGGCACCTTAGGAAGGATCACTCTTGAACATGCAGAGATTGATCCAAGCGTCCCCGGAGAAGGGCAAACAGTTTTCGACGTCCACAGTCATCCACGACATTGAACGTGAGTACAAGCTGCGTCGTGAAAACACGGGACATTGAGAATGCCCACCAGGAGATATGAGCGCACTTGACAAACTCAAGGCTCGTCACTACCCGACAGCCCGGCCAATCTGTAGTAAACTTGTAAACGTGGAAGAATTGCCAGACTGGAGTCATCGAAAGATGCATATCGAGCGGCGTTCTGCACGAAAAGGCTTTACCGAGACGAACATCCCAGCAAGTTGGGCGAATGAGGCCTACAGTGACCCAATGGCAATCGATTTCATCCCTGACTACGCTTCACGATCAGGTGAAGGCATGCGGCGCATCGGCTGGTCCGACAGCGCCGGCTTTCTCATCAGCGTGATTACCGTGAGAGACAGCTCCGGGTACCTCTGGGGAGCAACCGCCTTTCGATCTAACCGCTACGACCAGGCCAGCTACACCGAGGAGGAATCATGAGCGACATCACCAAACTGATCGAACAAGTAGCCACGGACGCTGAGAACCACCAGAGTGGCCCCGGCCAGATCCGCGGTCAACGCCGCGCTGGGGCGACAACTCCCGCTGTGCTCTCGGTTCGCCTAACGGCTGAGCAACTCGGGGAGATACGTGCTCGTGCGGCGGCGGCTGGCCAACCGACCTCAGCCTATGCGCGGAACATCTTGCTCGATGCGCTCGGCGCTGGTGAGCGCGATGAGATCGCTGCGAAGCTGGAAGCCGTTCTGCGCCACACACTCGCGCCTGAACTCCTGGCACACCCGTAGTGTGACGTCATTCTCAGGCATCTCACGAGGCAGTGCGACGGGACGCGGAAATGCCGAGGGCACACGATCACACGGTGTGATTTCGTGCGCCCTCGGCGTTGTTGTGTACTGTCGATGCGCGGTTATCGTTCGCTGACTTTGCCGAACACGCCCGCGATCGGGGCGAGCACGAGCGGACGCGCCGCCCACGTCACCGCCGCAGTCACGAGCACCGCGGCCACGAACCACCAGAACCCGACCCAGGACACCTCCGGTGTGCCATGGAACATGTGGTTCAGGTTCTTGAGCGCACCCGTCGTGAACACCAGGAACACGTGCACGATGATGAACAACACGAAGAACAGCATCGTCGGGAAGTGAATCGCCCGCGCCAGCGGCGCCGGATAGAACCGGTTCAGCTTCTCAGCATCCTTCGGCCACCACTCGCTCATCCGCACACCCGTGATCGCGGCCAACGGTGCCGCGATGAAGATCACCACGAAGTACATGAGCTGCTGCAACGAGTTGTAGTTCACCCACCCGTCCTCGACGGGCCACTCCAGCGTGAGGTACTGCAGGCCCGCACTGATCGCGTTCGGGAACACCTCCCAACTGGTCGGCACGATCCTCGCCCAGTGCCCGGTCACGAACAGCAGCACCACGAAGATGACACCGTTCGCCAACCAGATCACGTCCAGGCTCGTGTGGAGCCACAGGTAGATCGAGATCTTCTTCCCACCCTTTTTCGGGGTGTAGAACGCGTCAGGTTTCTGCTGCTGCCGCACCAGCAAACCCGACCGGATAATCAGGACCATGAGGAACAGGTTCAAGAAGTGGGACCAGCGCGCCCACCACGGGAACCCGGGATCCACAAAATCAGGCAGATGATACTCGCCGGGATACTGCTTCATGAACTCGGGCACGCCCGGCAAGGTCGTCACCCCACGGGCCGCGAGCACGATGATGCCCGCCGCGACGATGGCACCGACGACCCACAGTGCGACGAGGCCGATAAACCGGCCCAGGGTGCGCTCGCCGACCATGATCGGTTCGCGCTTCGGCTTCGCAGCCTTCTCGGGAGCGGCCGGGGCGGTCGCCGGAAGCGGGGCACGGGCAGGTGCCGGCTCGCTCGCCGCGGGCGCAGGTGCGGGCTCGGGCGCAGGCGCGGGCTCGGCGGCCACGCTTGCCGCGATCGGCTCGGGTGCTGGGGTGGGCTCCCCTGCCGGAGCGGCGGGTTCGGCTGCCGCATGCCGCGCGACCGCGCGCTGCACCGTGACCGTGCCTGCAGGCGGCCACGGATCCCCGCCCGCCACACGCCGCAACCCCTGCCGCAGTGTGCGCTCCTCGGGCACCGTGTCAAACGTACCAGCGGAAGCCGCGGCGGCAGGAGCCGGCTCGGCAACGGGTACCGCGGCCTCGGGCACCACCGGCGCAGCAGCAGGAGCAGCGGGCGCGGCAGCAACCGTACCGGCAGGCGGCCAGGGATCCCCGCCCGGCACACGCGGTAGACCGCTGCGCAACGTCACCGACTCGGCCGGTGCCGGAGCAACCGGAGGTGCAGCAGCGACCGCAGTGACCGATTCCTCGACCGGCGCGGCTTCGGGTACAGCCGCAGGCGCGGCCACCGGTGCAGCAGTGACCGCACCATCAACATCCGGCCACCCCGGCCCGCCCGGGTACCGCGGCAACCCCTTCCGAATACCGCCAGAGAACGTCGCCACGGTTAGGCCTTCAACTTCTCGATCTCGGTGATCAGCGCCGGCACGACCTCGAACACGTCACCCACCACACCGAAGTCCGCGACCTCGAAAATCGGGGCATCGGCATCCTTGTTGATCGCGACGATCGTCTTCGACGTCTGCATGCCGGCCTTGTGCTGAATCGCCCCCGAGATCCCGAGCGCAATATACAGGTTCGGTGCCACCGACACCCCGGTCTGACCGACCTGGTACGACTGCGGCACCCACCCCGCATCGACCGCGGCACGCGACGCACCCACCGCAGCGCCCAGCGCATCAGCGAGCTGCTCGGTCAACACGAACTGTTCCTTCGAACCCAGGCCGCGACCACCCGAGACCACGATCTTCGCCCCACGCAGCTCCGGGCGAGACCCACCCGAAACCGCCGGCTCCACCGATACCACCTCGGCCTGACGCACCCCGCTCGCGGGCACCTCCAACGCCACCACGTTCGCCGGCTGCGCCTCGGCACGCGCATCGATCGCGCCCTGCCGCACCGTGATCACCGGTGCGCCATGCGTCACCGCAGCCCCCACCGTGTACGCGCCACCATATGCCGAGTTCGTCGCCGTGACCCCCTCGGAATCCCGCTCCACCGCGACCGCGTCAGCCACCACCCCCGACCGGGTACGCGCCGCGAACCGGGCCGCAGCCTCACGACCCTCGACCGAGTGCGACACCAGCACCGCGTCCGGGTTCACCAGCTCGGCAGCGGCCGCAAGCGCGTCCACCGCACCAGCACCCACACCGGTGCCACGAGGGGCACGCAGCACCACGGCCGCGCCGAGCTCCGCCGCCTGCGCCGCTACCGCCTCATCCTCGGTGGGCACCACCGCCACCGGGGTGCCTACCTGCGACGCCGCACCGAGCAGACCTGCGGACGACTTCGCGAGTGCACCGTCCTGGGTCACGTCCAACAACACCAGAATTGAGTCTGCAGCAAAATCAGTCATCTTCGTACTCCTTCAGACTCTCTTAGACCAGACGGTTCTCGGCCAGGAACGCCGCGAGCTTCTGCGCAGCATCACCCTCATCAGTGATCTTCACCCCGGCAGCGCGCGGCGGCCGCTCCGCAACCGAGAGCATGATCGAGCGTGAAGCAGTCATATCGTTCGCGTCAATGCCGTAATCCGAAAGACTCTTCACCTCGAGCGGCTTCTTCTTCGCCGCCATGATGCCCTTGAAGTTCGGGAACCTGGCATCGGGCAACGCCTCCGTGATCGAGATCACCGCCGGCAACTCCGCCTGCACCTGCATCGTCGCATCATCCGACGCTCGCACCCCCGAGACCCGACCATCGTCGATCGTGACCTCGGAGAGATTCGCCAACACCGGTACCTCCAGCAACTCCGCGAGCATCGCCGGCACCATCCCGGCCATGCCGTCCGTGGACTGGTTCCCCGCGATCACCAGATCGTACCCTTCCGCCTTCAGCGCCGCAGCAAGCACCTCTGCGGTGAGCCCGAGGTCCGCACCGATCAGCCCCTCATCAACCACGTGCGTGGCTGACGCCGCACCCATCGCGAGGCCCTTCCGCACCGACGCCGTCGCCCCCTCGGGAGCCATCGACAACACCGTCACCTCAGTGCCCTCATGCGCGTCCGCGTACGACAACGCAACCTCGAGCGCACGCTCACCGATCTCGTCGACGACCCGCTCCGACGCCTCACGATCCGCCAAACCCGTCTCCAGGCTCAGCTTCCGATCCCCGTACGTATCCGGCACTTCCTTCAGAAGAACAACGATCTTCATAGTTTCCAATCTCTCATTAAGTTGAACAGCTATTTGCGACCCGTGACCGCGCGAGCAACGATCTCTCGCATGACCTCATTGGTGCCGCCGTAGATGCGATGCACGCGGGCGTCGAGGAATGCTCGAGCGATGGGGTACTCCGTGATGTACCCGTAGCCACCGTGCAGCTGCACACCCTGGTCGAGCACTTCCCACTCACGCTCGGTCGCCCAGAACTTCACTTTCGCGGCCTCTTCGGGGCTGAGTTCCCCGGCGCGATAGAGCTCCATCGCTCGGTCGATGTACGCCCACATCACATCAACCGTCGTTGCCATATCGGCAAGCCGGAACCGGGTGTTCTGGAAGTCTGCAACGGGCTGGCCAAACGCCTCGCGATTCTTGGTGTATTCGAGGGTCCACCCGAAGGCGGCTTCCGCAGCGGCGGCCGCGGCGACGCCGATCGAGAGCCGTTCAAGCGGCAGGTTCATCATGAGTTGGATGAAGCCCATGCCTTCCTTGCCGCCGATCAGATTCTCATCGGGCACGAACACATCGGAGAACGATAGCTCGGCGGTATCCCAACCGTGGAAGCCCATCTTGCTGAGCTTCTTACCGTGTTCGAATCCCTCCATGCCGTTCTCGACGATCAACAGGCTGAACGCGTCGGGCCGGTTTCCCTCCCCCGTTTTTACGAAGGTTACGACGATGTCAGCGGTCTTGCCCGAGGAGATGAAGGTCTTCGCACCATTGAGCAGGTATCCGCCGTCGACCTTCTTCGCATGGGTGGTGACGCCGCGCAGATCGCTGCCCGCGCCTGGATCGGTCATCGCGAGCGCACCGAGCACCTCCCCGGTGGCCATTCCGGGCAGCCACTTCTGCTTCTGTTCAGGGGTACCCATGTGCACGAGGTACGGCACCGCCAGGTCATCCTGGATGCCGAAGGCACCGGCGAGCGATCCGAGGCCTGCACCGATCACTTCCTCATTGACGACAGCCCTGAATCGATAGTCCTGGAGCATCCCCGCGCCGCCGAACTCCTCCGGTACCGAAAGACCGATGATGCCCTGTTCCCCGGCAGCGAGCATTGTCGCGCGATCGACCTCGCCATCGCGCTCCCACTGCTCACGCTTCTCAGTCGAGGCATGGCGCTTGAGAAACTCCTTGACAACGTCTCTGAACGCCTCATGATCCTCGTCATAGATGTTCCGCTGCATTGCGATGACCTTTCACCTCGACCTGCGCACGCTGCACCGAGCGATACACACCCAAACTACTAAGAAAATGGAAAGCAAAGAAATGAGGCCAAGTTCTCAGACTATTTCGCCCGCGGCCACGGCTTCGGCGAGCGCGTGCACGTTCGAGAGGTGATGCGCCCCGAAGAAGTCGGCCTCAGTGAGGCGGCGCTGATCCTCGTCTGTGAGTGTTTCGTGCGCGAGGACGGCACCCACCATTCGGGCGTGCATCTGCCCGCCGATCAGTGTTGCCAGCAGCTCCTGGAACGGCACGGACACCGCGTACGCGTCGCGCGGACTCGCGGCGAATTCGAGAACCGCGCGCGTGGCACGCTCGGCCGACTGCACTGCGCGCTCGGTGCGTTCTGCGACGCGACGTGCAACCGGGTGGTCGGAGCCCCGCAGTGAGTCGAGCGATTCGCGGATCGCGGCGAACACCTGAGCAGCGGTCGCGCCGCCGTCGCGGAGCACCTTTCGACCCACGAGATCGTTCGACTGGATCGCGGTGGTGCCCTCGTAGATCGGCAGGATGCGGGCGTCACGAAAGTGCTGCGCCGCCCCGGTCTCTTCGACATACCCGGCACCGCCGTGCACCTGTAGGGCGTCCGAAGCGATCTGCACTGACGACTCCGTGAGCCAACTCTTGAACAGTGGCACGTAGAACTCGAGCAGTGTCTGCTCGGGTCCGGTGTTGCCTGCGGCTTCCGCACGATCCATCTGGTCGCCGACCATGACGCTAAACGCGCGCATCGCGGAGATGCGGCTTGATATTGACAGCAGCAGGCGGCGCACATCTGGGTGGCCTGCGATGGGAGTGCCAGTTGGGAGGTCGAGCACCCGCCCCTGCAAACGCTGATATGCATAATCCCTGGCCCGTTGATAGGCGCGCTCTGCGACCGCGAGACCTTGCACACCGACGCCGATCCTAGCCGCGTTCATCATGACGAACATGCCCTGCAGGCCGGCATGCAGCTCACCAACGAGGTGCCCCACAGCGCCGTTGAACTGCAGCACACAGGTCGGGCTCGCGTGCAATCCGAGCTTGTGCTCGATGGCGACCGTTTCGACCGCGTTGCGTGCGCCGATCGATCCGTCGGCACCGACGTGGAACTTCGGCACAATGAAGAGCGACAGACCGCGATGTCCCTCTGGTGCGCCCTCGGTACGGGCCAGCACCAGATGCACGATATTCTCGGCCAGATCGTGGTCTCCCCACGAGATGAAGATCTTCTGACCGCTCACGCTCCAGGTGCCGTCGCCGTTGCGACGCGCGATGCTCGTGATCGCGCCGAGGTCGCTCCCCGCCTGGGGTTCGGTCAGGTTCATGGTGCCGGTCCATTCGCCGCTCACCAGCCGCTTCATGAAGGTCTCGCGCAACTCCTCGCTCGCGCATGCGTCGAGCGCGTGGATCTGGCCGCTGCTCAACAACGCGAGCAACGCGAAGCCGAGGTTCGAGCCGTTCCAGAACTCCGTGAGCGCCTGACGGACTGAGTTCGGCAGACCGTCACCGCCCGAGGATGGGCCCTGCATGGCTGTGATCCAGCCTGCATCGGTGAATGATCGATACGCCTCCCGGAATCCGTCGGGCGTCACCGCCTGGCCGTCGATGAGTCTGACCCCGTCGGTATCGCCAATGCGATTCAGCGGGGCGAGGATCTGCGAGGCGAACTCCCCCGCCCCTTCGAGAGCATCCACGGCGTCGTCGGTCGACAGCTCGCCTCCGGTGGCACGAGCGACCAGATCCTCGCCGAAGACCTCCGAGAGCAGGAACTCATACTCGCGAACCGGGGGCGAATACTCCCCGACGCCCGATGGGGTGTGCGGAGCAAGGGACCCAAGTGCCATTTCGGTCTACTCTTTCGTTCGACATCGCAAGTCTGCTCTATGCAGTATGCCTGAGACGCAGTCCCAACTCAAGTGAGCGAACTTGGAGAAACAGCTCGAACCGACTGACACTGCGTCTCAACTCCTGTGGTAGCTTCGAGGCATGAACATCCGAGCGCGAGAGGCCGCGCAGGCCATCCGTTATCTTGCAGAGCACGGCTACGAGAGCACCACCGCGGGCGAACTGGCTGACGCGATCGGCATGAGTCGGAGCACGTTCTTCCGCCGGTTCGGCAGCAAAGAGGACGTCGTCTTTGTGGACCACGAGCTCGCATTAGCGACGCTTCAGCGCACGCTCGAGTCGACTTCCGACCCGGCGCAACAGCTTCTCGGCTCCGCGATTCTCGAGGTGATGAGCCGCCTCACCCACGACACCGAGGCGGCGCGACTGCGCTCGGAGCTCCTGCGGCACACACCGGCGCTCCGAGAGCGGGAGCTCGTCATTACCCACCGCTACGAGCGCGTGTTCGCCGCGTACCTCGAGCAGATCACCGAGCACGGCACCCCCGCGTGGGTACCGGTATCCCTCGCTGCCGCACTGGTCGCGGTGCACAACGCTGCCCTGCGCAGACTGCTCCGCGGGTCCGGCACCCGCGAGATCGCATTTCTCGAACGCGACATAGCTGCGCTACTCACGCTGTACTCGCCCTGGGTTGGCGGTGCCAAGGACATAGACCCGGCGGAGAGCCGCGCGTCACAGGTGCTCGTCGCGGCCTTCCCTTCGAGTACCCCGCCCGAGCAGATTCTGCGCACCGTGGCGATGGAGCTCGGAGCGGATCCTCGAGATGCAATAATCAAGCGATGAAAGCGCACGAGGCGGTCATGGCGTGGGTCACCGACGAGCTGTCCAGTGGGCGGCTGCAGATCGGCGACCGACTTCCCGGCGAGCGCGCGCTCGCAGAGACATTGCAGGTGTCGCGAGGATCCCTGCGCGAGGCCCTGCGCGTGCTCGAGGCCCTGGGGGCGATCCGCAGCTCGACGGGCTCAGGCCCAGGTGCCGGAACGATTGTGACGGCGGCACCGGAGCAGGCATTATCGCTCGCCCTGAGTCTGCAGCTTGCCACCAGCCACGTCGAACCGGGCCACCTGGTCGAAGTGCGCGCGCTCCTCGAGACCTGGGCCGCCGCGCACTCCGACCCCGCATTGGGCGATTGGGGATCCGCGGAGCACTTGCTCGACCTCATGGATGTGGAGGACCTGCCGATCGAGCGGTTCCTCGATCACGATGCGCAGTTTCACGTCGCGCTCTCAAAGGCCGCGGGCAACCCGCTGATCAGCACGCTCATGGAGGCGCTGCGGTCATCGATCGCCGAGTACACTGCCGAACACGCCGCGAGTCTCCCCGATTGGTCCGCCACCGCGGAGCGACTGCGCGCGGAGCATCGAAGAATTCTCGCTGTCCTGCGCACGGGAGACGGGGATTCGGGTGCTCGGTTGTTGCGCGCCCACATCGAGGGGTACTACCGGGGAAGCACCGCCTAAGCGTAGCCGGTGCTGGCTGCCCATGCGTCGATGGCTTCGACCACTGACATGTTGGGCTTAATCCCAATGGCCTGCGTGTTGACGTGCGACACTCGTCCAGATGCCCAGTGGTCCAGCACGTCGCCGATCCGGGCAGTGTCGGATGAGACTGCGACAGCAGCAAGTCCCTCGTTCGCGAGAAGCTCGAGTGCGTAGATGCCTGCTTGGTCCTTGCCAATCCCGGCGTCATTGAAGAAGATCAAGCTGGGTCGGCGTTGCGACGCATACTGACCTGAACTTTCGCCACCGTGAGAGGCGCACACAACGACCATTCCCTCGTCGTCCTGCTGCACAAAAGAAACCGAATCTACAAGAAGGGCCTCAATGCCTCCTGGCGTCGTTCGAAGCTCTCGTTCGATCATCAGATGGCTCGCTCGGACTGAACCCAGAACGGCGCGCGGAGCGCCTTCTTATCGGCCTTGCCGAAGGGCGTCAACGGAATCTCGTCGACGAACACGATTCTCTTTGGTCTCTTGTATGCTCCAAGGAGCTCACGGGCCTGAGCGAGCATCGTGTCTTCAGCAAGCTCTGCACCGTTCGCCGGCACGACGACCGCGCACACCGCTTCGCCCCAGTCAGCGTCAGGGATTCCGATCACCGCAACCTGCGCGACGCCGTCAATGCGCTGCAGTTCAGCCTCAACCTCCGAGGAGTACACGTTGTACCCACCGGTGATGATCATGTCGGACTTCCGGTCTCGCACGTACAGGTACCCGTGCTCGTCCCACTGCCCGATATCACGCGTGTGCACCCACCCGTCGATCAGCGTGTTCGCCGTAGCCTCAGGATTCTGCCAGTAGCCCGCCATCGCGTAGGGTGCGGTGAGCAGGATCTCGCCGCTCTTCCCGGGCGGCAGATCGTTGCCTTCTTCGTCAACGACGCGCACCGATGCCAGCGTGCAAGGAGTGCCGCAGCTCAGCAGCAGTTCCGGACGCTCCAACGCAAGCTCGTGGTCGCGCTTACCCAGCGAGGTACCCCAGTTCGGGCACTCGGTCTGCCCGAACAGCTGAATGAAGATCGGGCCGAAGCGTTCGATCGCCTCGCGCAAACGACTCGGTGTAATCGGTGCCGAACCATACACGAGGGTTGTAAGCTCCGGCTTCTCCTCAGGATGCTCAGCCAAGTAGTCGAGCAAGCGATAGAGCATCGTCGGCACCACCATGGTCCAGTTCACACCCTCGTCGCGCGCGGTGCGGCAGAACTCGGCCGGAGTGAACTTATCGAGCAGCACCAGGGTGGCCCCCCGCGCCAAGGAAGCGTGCGCGAACGATCCCGCCGAGTGCGAGAGCGACGTCGACAGCAACAGCACATCCTTCGAGCCAACCTCGGCCTCCAGTGCGTGGGCGAGAATCGTCGCCGCCACACCGGAGCGCGAGTGAATCACACCCTTCGGGCGCCCGGTCGTGCCACCGGTGTAGTAGATCGCCGCCGGGTCATCCGCCGCACCGGGCACGATAGCCACGGGCTCGGTCGCATCCGCCAAGAGCACATCGATATCGACCTCAATGATCTCGAGCCCCGGCAGCAGCTTCGCGATCTCATCGGCTTTCGCCGCGTCGTGGATGCCGAGCTTGCGGCTTGTCAAGAGCACCTTTGCTTCTGAGTGCTTGAGAATGTATGCCATCTCGGCGGCCGACAACATCGGATTCAGCGGCACTTTCACCAGATTTGAACGGAAGATGGTCAGGTCGGCCACCAAGTACTCGGGCAGCATCCCCAACAGCACCCCCGCAGCGGAGTGCACACCCATCTTCGGGGCCAGCACCGTCGCGAGCGACGCGGCGGCACGCCCGAGCTCTTCGAAGCGCAGTTCACGACCGGCCGTCCGGATGGCTACCTGCTCGCCCGCTGTCAAGATACGCTTCGCGAGCATCTCCCATGGGTCACGGTGCATCTGATCTGTCACTGTTGTGTGTCCTTCCAAAGAATCTTCAATTTCTGGCGGGCACGAGTTCCCTCGCGCCCGCCGCATGCGGGCTGAACCCGTTACAGTGTGCGTAAGGCCGCCACGACACAGCCGTGACCGCTCAGGCCCGATACGCTGCCGCCCATGGTCTCGAGCAGCGCGGTCTGCGCGCCGGGGACCTGGCGCTGCCCAGCCTGGCCGGTGAGCTGCCAGTACAGTTCGGCGAGCTGTGCCAAGCCGGTCGCACCAAGCGGATGGCCACGAGAGAGCAGCCCGCCCGACGGGTTCACCGGCAGACGGCCGCCACGAGAGGTGTGGCCCTCCCGCGAGAACGCCGCACCTTCACCGGTGGGGCACAGCCCCATCGCTTCGATCGTGATGATCTCACCGATCGTAAAGGCATCGTGCACCTCTACGACGTCAACCTCGTCGACGCTCACCTGCGATTCCCGCAGCACACGCTCGGTCGTGCGAGCGATGAGCTCGGCATTCCACACCCGATCGTCCGCGCGATCGAGCGAGGGCCACCACTCGCCACTTTCCAGGACAGATGCGAGGATTTCGACGCGCGACGTATCAGCTGACGTGACACCGCGTGCCTGGATGACGGCAGCGCCTGCGCCGTCCGAGATCGGGCTGCATTGGAGGATGGTCAGCGGATCGGCGATCGGCTTCGACTCGAGCACCTCGTCAATCGTGTACTCGCCGCGATACTGCGCGCGCGGGTTGTCGATGGCGTTGCGATGATTCTTCACCGAGATCCACGCCAGATCCTCCGGCGTGACACCGTACAGATGCTGGTACCGGCTCGCACTCATCGCGTAGAGGCCCGGCAGAATGAGCCCGCTGAGTGCGTCGATGTCGTACGGATCAGGCGGGATCGGGCCCTTGATCCAATTCGTCATCTTCTCGACGCCGACAGCGAGCACGGTCTCGTGCACGCCCTGACGCACCGACTCGGCCCCGAGATGCATGGCAAGTGTGCCACTGGCGCACGCGTTCTCGACCGTCACGATCGGCACGCCGGTAATTCCAGCGGCCCGCAACGCACGGTGCGCGGTGCCCGGGTGCGAGAACACCGTTCCGAGGTAGATCGCGTCAAGGTCAGTCGCCGCGACGTGTGCCGCCTCGAGCGCTTCGGTGACGGCCTGCACCACGAGCTCCTCAGCGCTGTAGTCCTGCTTACCGAAGTTTGAGGTCCCGACACCGGTCAGTACGGGAGCAGTATCGCGCATCATGCCCTCACCGCTACTGGGGTGCCAGCGATGCCGACCCCCGAGATCCGGGCGGCCTGACCGATCACGGGTGTCTCCTGCATCTCGCAGAGGACACGCGGCCCCTCGTGAAGATCGACATACGCGATCGTGCGGTCTGCGGGAAACTCGCCGTTCGGGATGCGCAGCACGGTCGTCGACCAGACGGTGCCGTGACCAGGGAAGACCACCTGATCGGTCGTAGCACCGCAGCGCGGGCATCGCGCCACATACGAGGCACTGGCCGCGCAACCCTTCGGGCAGCGGTAGCCGCGCACCCCGTACTCGCCGTCGTCGTCCACCACTTCGATGGAGTGAGAAAGAGTCATTCGTTCGTCTCCTATGAACGTGCCGAAAGATACGCTTCGAAATTGCCGGGCAGCACGGTCAGCGCGCCGTCAACTTCAATCCCCGTGCCCGAGATGTAGCTCGACTGCTCACTGAGCAGGAAAGCGGCAAGCCAACCCGGATCTTCGGGGTTACCCGCACGCCCAACCGGCACACCGTTCTCGATCTCGGCGAGTTTCTCTGCCGTGGTGTGGGCCCGCACGAGCGGTGTCACGGTGACACCGGGGAGCACCGCATTTACGGTAACTCCGTCGCGAGCCAACTCCATTGAGAGGTGCCGCGTCAGCCCGATGAGGCCCGCCTTCGACGCGGTATAGGCCGCGCCGCCGAGCACGCTCAGTCGCGTACCGGCGATCGAGGCAATATTGACGATGCGCCCGCTCCCGCTCTGACGCAAGTGCGGCGCGGCGAGCACCGACAAATGGAATGGTGCCGACAGGTTGAGCGAGATCACCTGATCCCACGCATCCCGCGTGATGTCTTCGAAGTCACGCGTACCGGGGATTCCGGCGTTATTGACCAGCCCGTCGAGACCCCCGAAGGCATCAACAGCGGTATCGATGATCTGCTGCGATTGCGCGGCATCGGTAACATCGCCCGGGGCGGGGATCGCCGCCCCTCCCAGGGCGGCGATCCGCTCGGCAGCGCCTGCCGCTGCCTCAGCCGAGATGTCGTTGATAGCGATCTGCGCGCCGAGGCTTGCAACCACGTTGGCAATACCGAAGCCAATGCCTCCGCCGGCACCGGTGATCAGTACGCGACGCCCCTCAAGGTTGATCGAAGTACGCGAGTCGCCGCTCATCACTGCTGCGGCCCGTTGATGGTGATGTCACCGGTCACGCCGTACTCAGCAAGCTTTTCGGCGACCGTTCCGTCTTCACGCTTCTCCTGCACGTACGCGTTCAGCGCCTCGCCGAGCGCCGTGTTGCTCTTCGTGTATGGGTAGTTCGGCTCGCCTGGCGCAGTGAGCTTCTCGTAGTTTGCGTCGGGAGCAATAGTACTCACGGTGAGATCAAGGCCGCGCTCAGCCACCTGGATGGTCGTGGTCGCTCCGGCACCCATGCCCGCGTCGATACGCCCAGCAATGACATCTTCGAACACGGCATCAATGCTCTGATACAAACTGACGTTGTTCGCACCGATCGCTTCGGTCAGCGGAGCCTCAAACACCGCACCACCGACGATACCGACCTTCTTGCCCTGCAAATCATCGATCGACGAGATCTCTTCGTTCGCGAATACAGCGAGCTGGTCGTACCAGATCGGGTCGGTCTGGCCCATCACTTCACCGCGCTCAGGGGTGCGATACCATCCGCCACCACCGATATCTGCCTTCCCCTCGGTCATCGCTGCGACAGCGGCCGGTCCAGGTAGCGGCTGGAAGTCAACCTCGAGGCAGTTCGCTTCGGCGAAACCGACGAGCAACACCGAGTCAAGGCCGTCGACCTCGTTCGTGACCGGGTCGACGTCCAGACCGGGCAGCTGCTGAATACCGGCAACGGTCAGTTTGCCGGGAACGACCGTATCGAACTCGGCGGCTGGCGTGCACTCTGCGGGAGCTGCATCATCGTTCGCTGCGGGCTCGCTATCGCTCGAGCAAGCGGTCAGCGCCAGCAGCGACATCGCGAGCGCGCCTGCAGCGGCAAATGACTTGAATGACTTTTTTGACATTGATAGTCCTTTTCTTTATGTAGTAGTTGTGGGTAAGAGGTGAATGAATGAATGGACGACCGTGAACGGATCAGGAGCCCGCGCCTGGCACGGCCCGCAGCACGGAGGTGCCCGTCGGAGCAGGTGGGCTCTTCGGCGTCGCACGGCGGCGGGTTCGTGAGGAGCGGCGTTGCACCCATGCGGCGATCTGCGAGATCGCGATGCATACGACCAGATAGATCGCGCCGGTGGTAAGCATGTACGGCAGCGCTTCGAAGGTGATCGAACCCAGGTTGTACGCCAAGCCGGTCATCTCACGAAGGCCAACTGCATAGCTGAGCGAGGTCGCCTGCAGCACGACGACGCTGAAGCCGATCAACGGAGGAAGCACCGCTTTGAAGGCCTGAGGGATGACGACCAGTCGCTGCGTCTTCCAGTACGTGAGCCCGAGTACGGATGCGGCCTCAAGCTGCTGCTTCGGCACCCCGAGAATGGCGGCGCGGAAGATTCCGGCCGTGTAACCTGCAGCAACGAAGGAGAACGCCACCACGACGGATGTGGTGTTGGAAAAATAGACGCCCACGTCGGGAAGACCTGAGTATACGAAGTACAGCACAACAAGCCCCGGGAATCCGCGAGCGATGTTCACGATCGCGAGGACGGGGATGCGGAGAATCGCGTGGCCGAAGGCGAGCGCGTAGCCGAACAACAGGCCGAGCGGGAAGCCGATCATGCAAATACCGGCCCAAAGCAGGAAGGTCAGCCCGAGCCCAGGGAGCAAATCAATGATCAGTTGCATCACGCGACCTCAACCTTCTTCACCGCTGCGATGGTGGCTCCGCGTTGGGTTTTCCCCCGCTTACGGCTTCCGCTATCGCCAATGAGGTGCGCGAGCCACGCAAGCAGCAAGCAGCCGACGAGGTAGATGGCACCGGTGAAGAGGAAGACCGTCGGGCCGTTCACGCCACGCTCTACTAGGTAGTTCGCGACCGCCATGACCTCAATCACGCCGATCAGCGAGGCGAGCGCCGTCTCCTTAAAGAGGTGAATCGCATACGACACCACACCCTCGCTGATGATCGGGAGCGCCTGGGGCAGCAGTACCCGGCCCAATCGCGTCGCCAGTGGCAGACTCAATGCCATCGCAGCTTCAGTTTGCTGGCGCGGGACGGCTTCGAAACCCGCACGAATAGACTCAGCGAGATAGCCCGAGCTCGAAAGCCCCAGCGCAAGAATCGCCGCCGTCATCGCGGGCGGGCGGAAGTCGTTGATTGAGAGACCGAAGTAGACAATGAACAGCAGTACCAGCGTCGGGATGCCTCGAGTGACTTCGATCCAAAGCAGTGCGATCCACCGAAGCGTGCGCTCGCGACTCATCCGCGCGGCCGCGACCGGGATCGCAAGCACTAGGCCGAGCACCTGCGCCGCTGCCCACAGCAGCATTGTGCTCGGGACGGTTTGCAGGAGTTGCCACAGGATGTTCACAGCTCCGTCTCCTCGACTGCCGCGAGGAACTGGCGTAAACGCTCACTCTTTGCGCCCCCGAACAGCTCTGCCGGAGTGCCAGATTCGACGATGCAGCCGTCTGCCACAAAAACCACGCGGTCAGAGATCCGCTCCGCGAAACGCAGCTCGTGCGTGACCACTATCATCGTCATGCCGTCGTCAGCAAGCTGCTTCATCACCTGCAACACCTCGACGCGCAGCTCCGGGTCGATCGCGCTGGTCGGCTCGTCGAACAGCATGACTTCCGGGTCCATCGCCAGCGCACGAGCGATGGCGACGCGCTGTTGCTGGCCGCCCGAGAGCTCTGCGGGACGATGATCCATCCGCTCCGCAAGGCCAACTCGAGCTAGGAGCTCAGCCGAGCGAGCGTCGGCCTCAGCCCTGCCGCGTCCCAGCGTGTGAATCTGACCGAGCGACACATTCTCTAACGCCGTCAGGTTCGGAAAGAGGTTGAACGACTGGAACACCATGCCGGCACGCGAGCGGAAATCGCGCAGTTCATTCTTGCCGACTGCAATTCGATCACGGTCAAAGAGCAACGAACCCAGCACCTCAACGGTGCCGCCACTTGGCGTCTCCAGCAGGTTCAAACAACGAATCAGCGTGCTCTTTCCCGAGCCGCTCGGGCCGATGATCGAGATCACCTCACCTGTGCGCACCTCAAGGTCGATACCCCGAAGTACTTCAGCATTGCCGTAAGACTTCGTCATGTGTTGAACGCGAATCGCCATGGCCTCGTTACGCCCGTGAGCAGAATCTGCGCTTGTCTTCATTGACATTCCTTAGTTTTCCGGTGAATGATTGTCTCGTCACACGATTGTAAGCACTCGACTACGCAGACTTCTTTCTTGACGTGTCGAGACTTTCTTATACATTTGTAGAAACGGAGTGCTGATGTCGCTCGATCGCATCCAAGACATCGTTGACAACCTGGCCGCACATCTTGGACATGCCGTCGCCGTCAATGATTTTGCTCTCGACCTGATCGCTGCCTCGGCGCAGATCGGCCCCGTCGATCAGTACCGCGTCGAAAGCATCATGAATCGTCACACTCCGCAGGAGGTGATCGAGCTCCTGCGTGAGCGCGCACTTCTCCCCCGCTCTGAGCCGTTCATGCTCGAAGACAATGCGCTGCCAAACATGCAAGCCCGAATGTGTGTACCGCTGGTCGAGTCAGGTATCCCCATCGCCTACCTCTGGGTCATGATCGGCACGCATCAGCCCGACAGCGGCTACATTCAACTGGTACGCCAGGCCGCGGCGGCCCTGGTCGAAGAGCTCGTCGCGATGCGAGCCCCGCACGACGATGAACTCCTTCTCGACTCTCGTCGATTGCAGGCTGTACTCAGCCCCGATGCGTTCTCCGGCGGATACGCGTTCTCGTCGCTTGTTGCCGACGGCCTCGTCAGCGACCTGCAGCGCGCGACGATCGCGGTCTTCGAATTTACTGATACCCACGGTGCCCCACCGAGCGAAGTACAGGCATACTTTCGTCCTATCCATCGCGACGCGCGAAACAGCTGGGCGCGTCGCGCCCTACTAGGGCTCACCGAAGGACGCCTCACCGCGATCTGTTCGGCAGCGGATGCCGAAGCGCTGATCGATCAAGCGCAGCAGGCGCTGACCACCCTCAATGACTCGCCTGTTCACTTCAGTTCCGTGGGCACCAGCACCTCCGAGCAACCCTCGATCGGGTTACGCGACACCTACGACGAGGCACGCTTCGCGGCGAAGATCGCGTCCACAGTGCCTGCGATCGGCAAAGCTGCTGACTATTCCGATCTGGGGCTGTTCTTGGCACTGCGACAGTTCGCGCTCACCGAGGAGAGTGTCAGGCAGTTGAGCCCGGCCGCGGCAGAGCTTCGCCGACGCGACTCAGATGTGTATGCCAAAACCGCACTCACGTTGCTCAACTGCGCTGGCGATGTGCAGGCCACCTGCGATTCGCTAAGCATTCATCGGACCACGCTCTACTACCGGCTCGAACGCATCCGCGACTTCACCGGTGACGTAATCGATGTGGGCTGGCAGCGCAGCTCCTTGCATCTCGGACTTCTGATGGGCGAGCTCGTCGACTCCTCAATCTAGCGAGGCTCCGCTTCGTGTCGTCGATCGCCGGGTTCAGCTGGTGCCGGGCCTCAGCTCCAATCAACCATCGCACTCACTTACGACTGGGCAAGCCCCCGGGAAGGAACCCCATTACCAATATGGCAAAGGGCACAAAGTGAAGTCACCAGGCAAGAGGTTTAGCGGTACAAGAAGGTTCAACGTAAGAGCTTGATTCGCCCCGCCTCGCCAGGGAGGTCGAAGGTCGTGCTCCCACGTAGCGTACCGCACCAAACTCACGCCGTGACAGTGTCACGATCAACGCAGACATTGATCCAAAGATTGGCATGCCTGCACCCAGTTGTTCTCGCCGGAAGTCACAATCCGGTCGCCATCACGCTGAGGCGAGCCCTCTGCGGGTCAGTTGTCATTTGACTGAAGCAGCAACGGGGCGTAGCGTTATGTGGTCAGACCACATTGCCCCGCTCGTCGGACCAGGGGCCAGGCGAAAGGATGCGAATGGTCGCCCGCCAGTTCCCCAAACCCGCGGAACTCTTCGAGCTCATGCGGTTCAAGAAGCCCGAGTTCAACGGCAAGAAGCGCCGACTCGACGCGGCGCTCACCATTGCGGATCTGCAGCGCATCGCGAAACGCCGCACGCCCAAGGCGGCCTTTGACTATACGGACGGCGCGGCCGAAGGCGAACTCTCGCTCGCGCGAGCCCGGCAAGCATTCTCCGACATCGAGTTCCACCCGGACATTCTGAAGCCGGCCGAACACGTCGACACATCGATCGAGATTCTCGGGGGCCGCTCGTCGATGCCATTCGGCATTGCGCCGACGGGTTTCACTCGTCTCATGCAGACCGAGGGCGAGGTCGCCGGGGCGGGTGCGGCAGGCGATGCCGGTATTCCGTTCACCCTGTCCACGCTCGGCACGACGTCGATCGAGGACGTGAAGCGCGCGAACCCGAACGGCCGCAACTGGTTCCAGCTCTATGTCATGCGTGAGCGCGACATTTCCTACGGCCTGGTCGAGCGCGCCGCGTCGGCCGGGTTCGACACCCTCATGTTCACGGTCGATACTCCGATCGCAGGCGCACGTCTGCGCGACAAGCGGAACGGCTTCTCGATCCCGCCGCAGCTCTCGCTCGGCACCGTCGTGAATGCAATTCCGCGTCCCTGGTGGTGGTTCGACTTCTTGACCACGCCCAAGCTCGAGTTCGCATCGCTCAACTCAACCGGAGGAACGGTCGGTGAGCTGCTGAACGCCGCCATGGACCCCACGATCTCGTTCGAGGATCTCGACATCATCCGAGAGATGTGGCCGGGGAAGATCGTCGTCAAGGGCGTGCAGAACCTGCCGCAATCGGTGGAGTTGATTGACCGCGGTGTCGACGGCATCGTGCTCTCGAACCACGGCGGCCGCCAGCTCGACCGCGCTCCGGTGCCGTTCCATCTGCTGCCCAAGGTCGTGCGCGAGGTCGGTCGCGACGCCACCGTCATGATCGACACCGGCATCATGAACGGTGCCGACATCGTCGCCTCGGTCGCGCTCGGCGCGAAGTTCACGCTGATCGGCCGGGCATACCTTTATGGACTCATGGCCGGCGGTCGTGCGGGCGTCGATCGCACGATCGAGATCCTACGCAGCGAGATCGAGCGCACCATGACCCTGCTCGGTGTTGCTTCGCTCGAGGAGCTCGAGCCGCGGCACGTCACGCAACTGCGTCGACTGATGCCGGTGCTGCACGAGCCCGCGAACGAGCGCGCATAGGTTTCCCCTACCCCACCCCGGGTGCCGGTGTCGATCTCCCCCAACCGGCATCCGAGGTGAGCTGCTCGAGCAACGGTTGCACACGATACGGGATCGGTGTTGAAACCGAGAAGGTCGAGGTAGTTTTATTGACCCCTTCGAGCGACACGATCGTGGCGGTGAGCTCCTGCAACGCCTCCAACGAGGCGATTGCGACGTGGACGAGCAGATCCTCGCGGCCCGCCTGAATCTTCACCTCGATCACTTCGGGAATCTCGCGCAACCCCGCGATGATGCCGGGCAGCCGCCGCTGATCCAGCTCAAGGCTCATGAGCGCCTGGATCGGCATGCCGACAGCGGCGAAGTCGATGATCGGCTGGAAACCGCGAAGAATGCCCGATTCTTCCAACCTTCTCATCCGGATGTGCACGGTGTTTCTGCTTACCCCGAGTTCGGCTGCGAGCTCGGCGACGCCGATGCGAGCGTTGACCGTCAGCCGCCCAAGGATCTCTGCGTCCAGTTTGTCGATGGAGCTTTTGACGATGGAGCTGTTCATAATGCCATCCTTCCGCTCGCAAACTCGACACGAGCAATACAGTCTGCAAGGTTATCTCTAGGGTAATTGACTTGGCAATCACCAAATAGGAACATTGCATCACAATCTGATTGCCGGTACCACGGTGCGGATTGCGGACGAAGCGGCCACAAGCCGTGATTCGTGTGCGGCAGTGCCACCCCGGCTGCCGCCAGACGTAGAGACGAGGAAGTCAGGTGAACCCGACGACAGCACTCACATCGACCACCCTGGAGACAGGGACCGCGGAACCGATCCAGTTCGTCACCGCTGACGGCGACATCACGGCACTCGGAAGACGATTCGGCATCGATATCGAACTGTCGAGGCAGCTGTTCCGCGATATGTTCCTCGCCCGGCGCTTCGACAGCGAAGCGTATTCCCTGCAACGTCAGGGTGAACTCGGACTGTGGTTGCAGTGCGCGGGACAGGAAGCGGCTCAGGTCGGTTCGATCCGGGCCCTGCGCGACAGCGATCACGTATTCCCCTCGTATCGCGAGCACGCAGTGGTGCTGGCGCGTGGCGTGACCCCGGGCCAGCTGCTCGCGCAGTGGCGAGGTGTCACCCACTCGGGGTGGGACCCGGCCGAGCATCACCTGCACTTCTACTCACTCGTGCTCGGCACCCAAACCCTGCACGCAACCGGCTACGCCATGGGCGTCAAGCTCGACGGAACCGACGAAGTGACGACGGTGTATTTCGGCGACGGCGCAGCGAGCCAGGGGGACGTGAACGAAGCACTCAACTGGGCTGCTGCAGGACACGTGCCGGTGCTCTTCTTCTGCCAGAACAACCAGTGGGCAATCTCGACACCCACGACTCTGCAGCAGGGGGCTCCGCTGCACCAACGCGCGAGCGGGTTCGGCCTCGAGAGTTACCACGTAGATGGCAACGACGCACTGGCTGTGCACGCGGTTACCTCGCAGGCCGCTGCCGCGGTTCGAAGCGGCAGGGGGCCCGCGCTCATCGAGGCCCGCACGTTCCGGATGGCGGGTCACAGCACGTCCGACGACCCGAGCCGATACCGCACCGAGCATGAAGTCAAGGAGTGGGCGGACAGGGATCCACTCACCCGGCTCGAACGACTGCTCCGACGCGAGGGCACCCCGGAGGACTTCTTCGACGACCTCGAGGCCGAGGCAGCGATCCTCGCGCAGAACACGAGGGAAGCCTGTCACGCGCTCGCCTCACCGGATCTCGCCGACCTCTTCGATCACGTCTACGCCGAGCCGCACCCGCTCATGCACCTCGAGCGGACCCGCTACCTCGCGCACAACGAACGCATGCAGGAGGCATGAACCGGATGTCTGACACCACGACGCTGACACTGGGTAAGGCGCTCAACACCGCACTGCATCGCGCCATGACCGACGACCCCTCCGTCGTGCTCATGGGTGAAGACATTGGCACCCTCGGCGGCGTGTTTCGAATCACCGACGGGCTGCAGGCGGAGTTTGGCACGCAACGCGTGATCGACACGCCGCTCACCGAGGCCGGCATCGTCGGCACCGCCATCGGGTTGGCGCTTCGCGGCTACCGGCCAGTCTGCGAGATCCAATTCGACGGCTTCATCTACCCAGCGTTCGATCAGATCGTCAGCCAGCTCGCCAAGATGCGCGCCCGCGCCGAGGGGCGCGTGAAGCTACCCGTCGTGATCCGCGTGCCCGTGGGCGGCGGTATTGGGGCGGTCGAGCACCACAGCGAATCGAACGAGGCATACTTCGCGCACACCGCGGGGCTGCGGGTCGTCTCGTGTTCCAACCCCGCCGATGCCTACCGAATGCTGCGCGCCGCGATCGCCAGCGACGACCCGGTGATCTTCTACGAGCCGAAGCGTCGGTACTGGGAGAAGGGCGAGGTGCGCCTCGACGAGCCGCCGAGTGCCCTTGGCGGGGCGCAGGTGCTCCGCGAGGGCACCGACTGCGTGCTCGTCGCGCACGGGCCCACCGTAAGCACTGCGCTCGCCGCATCGGATGCGGCCGCCGAAGACGGGGTATCGGTCGGGGTGATCGATCTTCGCAGCGTGTCGCCGCTCGACACTGCGACGCTCGAGCGCTGCGCCGAGCGGGCCGGACGTATGGTCGTCGTGCACGAGGCGTCGACGTTTCTCGGCATTGGGGCGGAGATCGCCGCAGCGGTGAGCGAGGCATGCTTCTACTCGCTTGAGGCTCCGGTGCTGAGGGTGGGTGCGTACAACCTTCCGTATCCGCCGGCGAAGGTCGAGGATGAGTTTCTTCCCGACGTCGACCGAGTGCTCGAGGCGGTCGAGCGCAGCCTCCACTTCTAGCTTTCCCCGCGAGAGGAACCACTGAATCCATGCCAAGCACACAAGAATTCATGCTCCCGGACGTGGGCGAAGGTCTTACCGAGGCGGAGATCGTTGCCTGGCGGGTCGCCGTCGGCGACCGGGTCGAGGTGAACGACGTCATCGTCGATATCGAGACCGCGAAGTCCGTCGTGGAGTTGCCGTGCCCCTTCGCGGGGGTCGTCACCGAGCTGCACGCCGCCGAGGGCGAGACCGTCGAGGTCGGGGCCCCACTGCTGAGCGTGTCCGGAGGTGAGTCCGGGTCCGCCGGCGAGGGAGACGAAGACCGCCACGAGGTGCTCGTCGGCCCCGGACCGAAGCCGCCGAGCGCACGCAAGCGGCGCATTCGCCGCGCAGAAACCAGTTCGCAGCCGGCCCGGCCGCTCGCAAAGCCCCCGGCCCGACTGCTCGCGCGTCAACTCGGCGTCGACCTCTCCGAGCTCGAGCAGCAGCGCGCGGACGGAGTGATCACGAGAGACGACGTGCTGCGCGCCACAGAAGGCGTGACTGAGGGCGTCGCTGAGAGCGATTACGACTCCGGGACGAGAATTCCGATCAAGGGGGTGCGTAAGCACACCGCGGCCGCCATGGTGAAATCCGCGTTCACCGCCCCACACGTGACGGAGTTCATCACCGTCGATGTCACGAAGACGATGGAGCTTCGGGATTCCGTGCTCCGGCGGCCTGAATTCCGAGATGTGAAGCTCTCCCCGCTCGCCTTCGTGGCCCGCGCCTACCTTCGCGCGATAGCGACCACCCCCATGGCCACGGCGTTCTGGGACGAGGCAACCTCGGAGATCGTCGTGCCCGACGAGGTCAACCTTGGTATCGCTGCAGCTACCCCGCGAGGGCTCGTCGTGCCGAACATCAAGTCGGCGCATCTGCTCGGCCTGCGGGACCTCGCAGTAACGATCGAGGAGCTCGCGGTGCGCGCGAGGGCGGGCAAGACTTCACCTGGAGAACTGGCAGGCGGCAATACGACGCTCACCAACATCGGGGTCTTCGGTGTCGATTCGGGCACTCCGATTCTCAACCCGGGAGAGAGCACAATCCTCGCCGTCGGCGCGGTGAGGCGACAGCCGTGGGTTGTGGGGACCGGCAGTGATGAGCGAATCGAAGCACGCTCGATCCTGCAACTGGCGCTCTCATTCGATCACCGCGTGCTCGACGGGGCGGAGGGCTCGAGACTGCTCGCGGACACCGCCGCGCTTCTCGCTGAGCCGGGGCTTGCGATGCTCTGACACAGGTGGTCCCCATAGCACGCAGTCTGTGCATCCGACTCAAATCTCATCGGAGCCCTTAGCCAACGCACCGAAGACTTCGTTTGTGATGTCGCCGAGAATCGCGGTATGACGAAGCGCAAGATTCTCCGAGGAGCAACCGTGTACGATGGCACGGGATCTCCCCCTTCGAGGCTCGACATCGCTATCGAGGGTGAACGCATCTCCGAGCTAGGAACCTCCCTCACTGGTGGCGATGTCGTGGACCTGCGAGGCGCATCGATCATTCCCGGACTCATCGATTGCCACGTACACGTTTCGATGGAGAACGCGGATCTCACCCGCTGGCTCGCACAACCATTCTCGTACCAGTTCTTTCTCGCTGCGCAGAATCTCCGCAAGACCCTACACGCGGGCGTGACGACGGTGCGCGACGCCGGCGGCGCTGACCTCGGAATCAAGCGCGCCGTGGAGGACGGCCTCATCGAGGGTCCGCGCATGCAGATCGCCATCAACATGATCAGCCAGACCGGCGGCCATGGGGACGAATGGAACCCGTCAGGGGTGACGGCCGGCTTCTTCGCCGAGCATCCGGGTCGCCCCGCCGCGATTGCTGACGGCGAAGCTGAAGCGAGAAAGGTCGCACGGCTCATGCTGCGGGCGGGTGCCGACGTGCTGAAAATTGCTTCCACTGGAGGGGTACTCTCGCCCGCGGATGATCCTCGTCACAGCGAGTTCAGCACCAAGGAGATCATCACATTCGTCGAGGAGGCCCGGGCTGCGGGTGCATCCGTCATGTCGCATGCGCAGGGCAGCAACGGGATCAAGAACGCGATTCGCGCCGGAGTCCGGTCCATCGAGCACGGCGTGTTCCTCGACGACGAGGCGATTGATCTGATGCTCGAATACGACGTCTGGCTCGTCCCCACGCTCAAGGCACCTCTCGATGTGCTCAGCGCCGCTGAACGGGGCATCTCGATCGAGGCCTCGCAGCTCGACAAGTGCAGCATGCTCATCGATGCCCACCGCGAGTCGTTCGCTCGGGCGATCAAGGCGGGAGTGCGCATCGCGATGGGCACTGACAGTGGACTCGTCGGACATGGGGAGAACCTGGGCGAACTCGCACTCATGCGCGAGTACGGCATGGCACCGGCCGAGGTGCTGCGGGCGGCCACCAGTTCTGCTGCCGAACTGCTCGGAGCAGAACACGACATCGGCACGATTGCTCCCGGGCGATATGCCGATCTGCTCGTGGTTCGCGCAGGTTCGGATCCGTACGACTTCGACGAGCTCCCGCAGGCAATCTCACAGGTATGGAAAGCCGGCGCACCGGCGTGGACTAACCCGAGTGGCGTGTGACCCAGTCGACAATGCGCGACTGGTAGTCCTCCCGGTGTGAAGGAAGCCCGTTCACGATCATCAGATGGGATTCTCCCGGGTACAGCACCATCTCGACGGGCACCTGCCGCACTCGGAGCGCGGTGAACCATTGTTCGGCCTGCGTGACGGGACACCGCTGCTCGGCGATCCCCTGCAAGATCAGCGTTGGGGTCCGCACCTGTGAGACCGATACGAACGGAGACTGCGCTACCGTTGCCTCCCAGTCGTCCCAAGGCGTCGTACCCGACATCTGGTTCAGTTCCGGATGCGAGATGTCCGATGCCGACATGCTGACGAGATCGGCAACCATGCCGCCTGCGACCGCTGACGCGAACATCTCTGTGTGTCCCGTCAGCCATGCGACCGAGTATCCGCCGTAGCTGTACCCCACAACCGCAAGCCGTGCAGGATCGGCAATGCCCTCGTCGACTAGCGTTCGCACCGGGCCGAGGAACGACTCCTGGTCTCCCCACCCCCAAGCTCTGGAGTTCGCGAGCATAAACTCTTCGCCGTACCCGTCGCTTCCCTTCGGATTCAGGAGGAGCACGGTCCACCCCTGCGCCGCCAGCACCTGCCGATACCAGTGCACGTCGACGGCCAATGGGCTCCACTGGCTGTTCGGGCCGCCGTGGATGTCGAGTAGCAGCGGCCCAGGCGCGTCCAGTGATTCGTCCCGGATCACCCAACCGGGTACCTGCTCCCCGGATTCGAGCACGAAGGTGCGTGGTTTCGGGAGGGCGGGAGTCCGAGTGCTCCAGAATCGTTCGCCGTGGTTACTGCGACACAGCTCGGCACCGTCAGCTGCGCAGACGACGACTTCGCCGAAGCTTCGGGAGGTGTGCCGAATGGCTGCCCTGCGTCCATCTGCGCTGAGCGACAGACTGCTCACACCGACCTCAGCATCCCCGTCGAACGGTTCCGCCGCGCGCCCATCGAAGTACGCGCGATACAGGCGTGGCGTTCCCTCGTCAAGCGCTCCGAACAGGACACTCTCGCCATCCACCTGGGCCGGAACCGAGCAGGGGATCACGGCGTCCCCTGTACTCACACTGCGGTCGATCCCGCGACTCAGATCGGCGACCAGTGCGCCTTCTCGATCGAAGAGCAGCAGCCTGAGATTACCGAATCGCGTGGTCTCCGTGCCCACGGCGAGCACCCCGCTGCCGTCGTCCAACCATTGCGCATGGATGACGACACCATTGGCGCTCGTGAGAAGTTCGGGCCGAGATCCCCCGTCGCGCGCGAGGTCGACCTCGTAGATCGATCTCGCGCCGGTGATATCACTGTCGGGCTCACCCGAGGCGACCAACAGGAGGCGATCACCGCTCGGATGCCAGCCCGCTCCGTGATAGTGCCAATCGTTCGAGACGACCCTGGTCACGTCACCCGTGGCAACCTCCAGTAGGTGTGGCTGCACGCGACGCGTACCCCAGTAGCCGACGCCGTCTGACTTGTATCCCAGCCGAGCAGTAACCACTGGACCGCGACCGTCGGTCGTCGTCGGCAGACCCAGTTGCTCAGCAAGGTCGACGGTGGCGAGCGCGAGGATCCTCGTACCGTCAGGGCTCCATTGGAGGCCCGTGAGATCCGTCATCCCTTCCGCGAAGCGCGTCGGCTCGTCTATGGCCGAGGGTTCCGCGACGCAGATGCACTCGTTCTCGTCAGTGGTCGATATCCACGCGAGCCGGGCACCATCGGGGCTCCATACCGCGGAGCGATCTGAGGGGCCGGTCGTGAGGCGGCGCGACGTCCCGCTTTCGACGTCGAGCAGCCAGAGCGCGTACTCGTCACGATCATGTTCTGCGTTGACCGTACGAAGTGTGTAGACCGCCTTTGTGCCGTCAGGCGACAGTCGGCATTCCGACGGAACCTCCACGTCGTACAGATCTTCTACGTGCAATTCACCGGTCATCGCGTGCTCCTCCTCGAGTCAGTTCATTGACCATCGTCACAACGACCTGACGGCAACGATAGGTTTGAGCAACCAAAGCCACTCGCCAGCGATTGGTAAGAACGCACATTTGCACGCCGGCAGACTTGAGCGGAGCGCCAACGCATTTCCGCGATCCTCGCGCCATGATAGGTGTACGTTGACGAAAGGACGCGACGAGATGGGGAACGCAACAGCAACCTTGACCCTTCGAGCTCCGGAGCGCTGGCAACGCCGACTCGACGAACTTGCGGCGCGGCACGGCGTGCCCGGGGCGCAGCTTGCCGTGAGACGCATCTCCGACAACGCGAGCGCTCACGGTCCGATCGAGGTGGCAACCACCGGGGTGCTGAACTTGAGCACAGGGGTCACCACTGCGGCCGAGTCCCTGTTCGAGATTGGATCGGTAACGAAGGTGTGGACCACCGTGCTGCTCATGCAGCTGGTCGACGACGGGCTGCTCGATCTCGACGCTCCCGTCGTCTCCGTGCTACCCGGTTTCACGTTGCGCGACTCCGAGGCGGCATCGCGCATTACCGTGCGTCATTTGCTCTGCCACACGAGCGGCATCGACGGAGACCTCTTCATTGACACCGGGCGCGGAGACGATGCGGTGGAGCGCTATGTTGACGGTTTGCGCAATGCTCGTATCATTCACCCGATCGGCGGCAGGTTTTCGTATTGCAACTCCGGCTTCGTGATCGCTGGGCGGATCATCGAAGTGTTGCGTGGGGCTGATTGGGACACCGTGCTGCGGGAGAAATTGATCGAGCCGCTCGGGTTACAACGCACGGTGACCTTGCCGGAGCACGCGGTCGCTCACACCGCCGCGATAGGGCACAACGACCGTCTTGAACCGCTACGGGCGTGGGGAGTCCCCCGAGCCATGGGGCCAGCTGGCAGCATCGCCTCGTCTGTAAGTGACCTCGTCGTGTTCGCCACGGCGATGGAGAGCCACGGGCTCGCAGAGAACGGCCATCGGATCCTCTCCGCGGAGTCCGCGCGCAGGATGCGCGAGCACCAGGCCGATCTGCCTCGCGAAGTGGCTCGCTTCACCGGTTGGGGTCTCGGCTGGTTCCTAGAGCAATGGGGCAACCAGGATGTGTACGGTCACGATGGCGGTACGGTCGGCCAGCGAGCCTTTCTGCGCGTGCTCCCGGAGAGCGGCATCATCGTGAGCCTCCTCACCAACACCACCGTGCCAAGCAGCGCACTCTACCTCGACCTGCTGCACGAACTCACCGCAGAATGGGGTGTCGGCACGCCGCCGAGATTCGATCCCGTGTCAGACTACAGGGCCGATCCGGCGGAACTCGAAGCGTACGCGGGCACCTATAGCACCGACGCCATGGACGTGCGCGTCGAGGTTAGCGGGAACGGACTCAGCATGGCCTCACGCGAAAAGCTCTCGCTCGATCCCGACGCGAACACTGGCGAGTTCGGCGAGCCTGTAACGCTCGTGCCTCTGGCCAAATCGAGGTTCGCCTACCGTACAAGCCCGAGCGGGGTGTGGGATGAGGCGGCGTTCCCCTCGACACCCGAGGCGACATACCTCCACCTTGCCCATCGGCTGCTCCCGAAGGTCGCATCCCCCGTCCGCTAGAAGATCGGCACTCCGAGTCGCGGCACCGCATCCACGAGTTCGCGCGTGTACTGTTCCGACGGGGTTTCCAGCACTTGACGCACCGGCCCCGCCTCAACGATCTCACCGTGCCGCATCACCGCAACGCTGTCGCACACCTGGCGCACGACTGCCAGGTTGTGACTGATGAACAGCACGGTGATACCAAGGTCGCGCTGCAGCTCCAGGAGCAGGTTCAGCACCGACCCCTGGATGGAGACGTCGAGCGCGGAGGTGATCTCGTCGGCGAGCAGCACCGCGACCACGCGCCTGCGGCAACACGCCTGCGATGTGAAAGTGCAGTCCACGCCCGACTGGCAGCCCCAGAAACCCAACGCATGCGCCGAGCATCGTGTCGCGCTCGAAGGCAGCCGCCACGTACCCGCCCGAGTGTGCGATCGCGCGCAACAGACTGACGTTCACCAGCTCGTCTCCCCGTTGCAACCGCCAGACCGCAGAGAACAGGCCAACGACCGACTCGAGCTCAGCAATCTCTGTGAGCTCGCGCACGACCACTCCGGCCTCCGCGGCCGCTTCCAGCGCTCCGCTCACAGCGACCCCCCGCTCAGAATTCGACGCATCAGCAGCGCAAGTAACGTCACCCGATCATCGATCGCTGACTCCAGGGCGTGTTCGGTGGGGGCGTGCGCTCCCCCGCCGACGGCACCCAGGCCGTCGAGTGTGGGCACCCCGAGCCCAGCCGTGAAGTTGCCGTCCGATGCCCCACCGACCCGTTCCGCAGCTGGCACGGGAATCCCCGCGAGCCTCAGTTCCTGCGCGCAGAGCTCGTAGAGGTCACTCGACATTCGCCCTTCGAGCGCGGGACGGTTTATACCGCCTTCGACCACGAGCGTCGCCTCAGAATGTACAGGCCGTAGGCTCCGCAGTTCACGGTCGACCCGCTGCTGTTCGGCTGTGGTCCATGCCCGCACATCCACCGTCAGCGCCGCCGCCTCCGGAACGGTGTTACTGGTGGTGCCGCCGTCGATCACCGTCGGGGTGACGGTGGTACCGGCCTCGATGTCCCCCAGCTGTGAGACCGGTACCACGTGCTGTGCGAGTTCGACCACGGCATTCACCCCGTGGTGCGGTTCGAGACCCGCATGGGCCGCCTTTCCGACGACCGAAAGCCGATACAGGCTGACACCCTTACGTTCAGTTTTCAACGCACCACCATCCGCCGAAGCCTCGACGACCAGCACCGCGGAGCAGCCCGCCGCCTCCTGTTCAATCAGGGGCCGCGAACTGGGAGATCCGATCTCCTCGTCACCGGTGACCAGCAACACAACGCCGCGCAGCGACGCCGGGTCGTGCGCTTCGAGTAGCGCCAGCGCATGCACGGCCTGCACGACCCCGAACTTCATGTCGAAGACCCCTGGGCCGCGCAGAATCCCATCGCTGCGCTGCCAAGGGAACCACTCGAGGGTGCCGAGAGGCCAGACCGTATCGTGATGGGCAAGCAATAGCAGTCGGTTCTGCGCGTCGCCCCATGCGGCGCGGACGTGGGTGCGTCCCTCCGTAACGAGGAGGTCGATGCGCGCCCGGGAAAGTCGCGCTCGCATGAGTCGCTCCACCGCCTCGGCGCTCGTTGCCACCGCGGAGAGGTCGTCGCTCGGAGACTCGAGCTCGACGAGCGTGCGCAGGTCGCCGACGAACTCCTCGTGCCGGAGCTCCGCGGTCGCCCGCAAGTCCGTTCCGTGCATCGCCGTCCCTCCCAGACTGTCGTTGCGCCCACGAGTTGAGCGCAAGTTCAGCTTGGCAGTCGAACGACACGGCCTCGTCAGCTGTTTCTACGGAACGTGGGCTCTGGTTTCGTGCGAACGGCTAAACGATGTCAGACGCGCGGCCGGTACTCCACGACCTCGCCCGAACGCGCAATCACCTCGCGGATGGAGCTCGGACCGGGCGGGATCTGGCCGAGTGCACGAGCGAGCACGAGCATGTTGCCCATTGCGGTCGCTTCGGTAGGGCCGGCCACCACGGGAAGGCCCGAGCGATCCGCCGTCGCCTGGCAGAGGAGGGTATTGAGCGAGCCGCCGCCCACGAGATGAATGACGCCGACAGGTTTGTTGGCGAGCGACGAAGCCGTCTGCACCGCATCGGCGAATGCCTGCGCGAGGCTTTCGATGATGCAGCGCACGGTCTCGGCGCGGCCCTCGGGTGCACGCTCACCGCGCACCGTGTACCAGTTGCGAATGCGGCCGGGAATGTCGCCGGTCGGCATGAACACCGGGTCGTTGACGTCGAAGACGGGACCGGTCCAGGTGACGCGCGATGCCGCCTCGAGCAGTTCACCGAGCAGGCTGGAGCGCTGTGCGTCGGTCGATCCTGGTTCCCACTCGCGCAGCGACTCCGAGAGCAACCAGAGGCCCATGACGTTGTGCAAGAAACGGGTCGTGCCGTCGATGCCGCCCTCGTTGGTGAAGTTCGCTTCGCGCGCGGCGTCGCTCAGCACGGGAGCGTCAAGTTCGAGACCGACGAGGCCCCACGTGCCGCAGGAGATGTAGGCGAAATCCGGTCGCAGCGCGGGCACGGCGGCCACGGCGGAGGCCGTGTCGTGCGATGCCACCGTGAAGACTTCGAGCGCGCGGCCCACGGTCGACGCGAGGTCAGGAGTGAGTGCGCCAAGGCGCTTGCCCGGTTCGACCAGACGCGGCAGTAGCCCGGTGGGCACGCCGACGAGGGCGGCGAGGTGCGCATCCCAGTCCCCTGTGCGTGGATCGAGCAACCCGGTCGTCGACGCGTTCGTGCGCTCTGCCGCCTCGACACCGGTGAGCCAGTATGCGAGCAGGTCGGGAACGAGCAGCATTCTGTCGGCGAACTTCAGCAGCGGCCCCTCGGTGGCAAGCTGAAACAGCGTGTTGAAGGTCAGGTGCTGTAGCCCGTTGCGAGCGTAGAGTTCCGCCGGGGTGATGACGTCGTGCACGGCCTCGACCCCGGCCTCGTTCCGCTCATCGCGGTAGTGGAACGGCACGCCGAGCAGGCGGCCGTCGCGAAGCAACCCGTAGTCGACGGCCCACGAATCGATGCCGACCGCTGCGATCTCCCCGGGCAGTTCCCGCTCTGCAGCGGCCAGCCCCCGCACGACCTCCTGGTACAGGCCGAGCAGGTTCCAGTGCAGACCGTCGCGGGTGCGCACGGGGTCGTTCGCGAATCTCGCGATGTGGCGGGTTTCGAGTTTGCCGTTCTCGACGCGGCCGAGGATCACCCGGCCGCTCGTTGCGCCGAGGTCGACGGCGGCGACCGAGCTCATCGGAGGAACGCCGCCGCGACGCCCGAGTCGACCGGAATATGTAGACCCGTGGTGCGGGAAAGCTCAGGTCCGGTGAGCACGTACACCGCGTCGGCGACGTTCTCGGGCACGACCTCGCGCTTCAGGATGGTGCGGTTCGCGTAGAACTGGCCGAGGTCTTCTTCCTTCACCCCGTAGGTCGCGGCGCGCTGCGCTCCCCAGCCCCCGGCGAAGATGCCGGACCCTCGCACCACCCCGTCGGGGTTGATGCCGTTCACCCGCACACCGTACTCGCCGAGTTCCACCGCGAGCAATCGCACCTGATGCGCCTGGTCAGCCTTCGTCGCGGAGTACGCGATGTTGTTGGGTCCGGCGAACACCGAGTTCTTCGATGAGATGTAGATGATGTCGCCGCCCATGCCCTGCTCGATGAGTGCTCGAGCCGCTGCTTTCGACACGAGGAACGAGCCCTTCGCCATGACGTCGTGCTGCAAGTTCCAGTCGGCCTCTGTGGTCTCGAGCAGCGGCTTCGAGAGGGAGAGACCGGCGTTATTGACCACGAGGTCGATGCCGCCGAATGCCAGCACGGCCTCATTGATCGCGGCCTGCACCGCCTCGGCGTCCGCAACGTTCGCTGCGACTCCGATCGCAACGTCGGCATTGCCGAGCTCCGCCGCAGCGGCCTCCGCCTTCTCGAGATCGAGGTCGGCGACCACGACGCACGCACCCTCGGCCGCGAGGCGGGTGGCGATGGCCTTGCCGATACCCGAGGCGGCACCCGTGACGAACGCGATGCGGCCCTGGTGACTCTTCGGCTTTGGCATGCGCTGCAGCTTGGCCTCTTCGAGCGCCCAGTACTCGATGTTGAACTTCTCGGCGTCGCTGATGGGTGCGTACGTAGAGAGCGCCTCAGCGCCACGCATCACGTTGATCGCGTTGATGTAGAACTCTCCGGCGACGCGCGCGGTCTGCTTGTTGGCACCGTAGCTGAACATGCCGACACCCGGTACGAGCACGATGAGCGGGTCAGCACCGCGAATGGCGGGGCTCTGCTCAGTGGCGTGCGCCTCGTAGTACGCCCGGTAGTCGGCGCGGTACGCCTCGTGCAGTTCTTTCAGCCGCGCGATCTGCTCCTGGGCTGTCGCGGTCGCGGGCAGGTCGAGCACCATGGGCTTCACCTTCGTGCGCAGGAAGTGATCGGGGCAGCTGGTGCCGAGGGCGGCCAGTTGCGCAAGCTTCTCGCGCGAGAGGAAATCTAGCACGACCTCGTCGTCGGTGAAGTGACCGACCATAGGCTTGTCGTGCGATGCGAGACCGCGAATGGTCGGGGCCAGGGCTGCCGCGCGGGCGCGGCGATCCTCGTCCGCCAACGGCTCGAAACCCGGCACGACCGCACCGAACGGCTCAGCCTTGCCGTGCTCGGCGATGTACGCGGCCGCGGTGTCGATGATCCACAGCGAGTTCCGCTCGCACTCCTCGCTCGTGTCGCCCCACGCGGTGATGCCGTGACCGCCGAGGATGCAGCCGACCGCCTGCGGGTTCGCCTCCTGAATGGCCTTCATGTCGAGGCCGAGCTGAAATCCGGGCCGACGCCACGGCACCCACACGACTTTGTCGCCGAAGATCCTCGCGGTGAGTTCTTCGCCGTCGACCGCGGTCGCGATCGCGATGCCCGAATCGGGGTGCAGGTGGTCGACGTGCGCCTTGTTCACGAGACCGTGCATCGCGGTATCAATCGACGGCGCTGCACCTCCCTTGCCGTGCAGACAGTAATCGAACGCGGCGACCATCTCGTCCTCGCGCTCGACGCCCGGGTACACGTTTACGAGCGCGCGCATGCGGTCGAGGCGCAGGGTCGACAGGCCTGCCTCGGTGAGTGTGCCGAGGTCTCCGCCCGAACCCTTCACCCACAGCAGTTCGACGTCTTCTCCCGTGACGGGGTCGCGCTCCAGACCCTTCGCCGAGGTGTTGCCGCCTGCGAAGTTGGTGTTCTTCTTGTCGCTGCCGAGTCGGTTCGACCTGGCAATGAGGGCTTCGGGGGTGCGCATGTGCTGCTCCTGTTGCTGCGTGCGATTGCTGCGAAAATGTGGGTGGGCGAGGATCGCGGGGCGCTTACGCGCCCCAGCTGGCCTGCGTGCCGCCGACGCGCTCGGCCGAGATCTTCTCGAAGTAGCCCGAGGCCGCGTAGTCGGCCATCGGGTCAGCGGACAGGCCTCGCGAGGCGCGCCACTCGGCGAGCGCGGGCCGCACGTCGGTCTGGTAGGCATCCATGAAGATTGCGTTCGCACCGAGCACGTCTCCCGCCTGCTGCGCGGCGCTGAGCGCCTCGCGGTCGACGAGCAGCGCGCGGGCGGTCATCTCCTGCACGTTCAGCACCGAGCGCATCTGGCCGGGGATCTTGTCCTCGACGTTGTGACACTGGTCGAGCATGAAGGCGACCGGGGTGCCGTCGTCCATCCCACCGCCGCGAATGACCTCGAAGAGAATGCGGAAGAGCTGGAACGGGTCGGCCGCGCCCACGATCAGGTCGTCGTCAGCGTAGAAGCGCGAGTTGAAGTCGAACGATCCGAGCTTGCCGAGGCGCAGCAGCTGCATCACGATGAACTCGATGTTCGTGCCAGGGGCGTGGTGGCCGGTATCGAGGCACACCATGGCGCGGTCGCCGAGTGCCGCCACCTGCGCGTAGGAGGTGCCCCAGTCGGGCACGTCGGTGTGGTAGAACGCAGGCTCGAAGAACTTGTACTCGAGCACCAGCCGCTGATCCTCGCCGAGGCGCGCGTAGATCTCGCTGAGCGACTCGTGCAACCGATCCTGGCGGCCACGCATGTCGGCTTGACCGGGGTAGTTCGAACCTTCGGCGAGCCAGATCTTGAGGTCGCGCGAGCCGGTCTGGTGCATCACATCGATGCACTCGAAGTGGTGGTCGATCGCCTTCTGGCGAATCTTGGGGTCCTCGTGGGTGAGCGCCCCGAACTTGTAATCATCGTCCTGGAACGTGTTGGAATTGATGGTCCCGATGGCGACGCCCTGCTCAGCGGCGAAGTTCTTCAGTCCCTCGTAGTCGTCGACGAGATCCCACGGAATGTGCAGGGCAACGGCCGGAGCCAGGCCGGTGTACTTGTGCACCTGCGCGGCGTCAGCGATCTTCTCGAACGGGTCTCGGGGCGTTCCGGGGGTGCCGAAAACCTTGAACCGAGTGCCCGAGTTGCCGTACGCCCACGAGGGGACCTCGATGGCGAGGCGTTCGAGCACGGACTGAACGCTGGGGGTAAGCAGATTGCTCATGGTTTTCGCTTTCCGGTGTGTGATGTGTTGGTCTGATCGGGTGAGAGTGCCGAGAGCTGGTCTTCGAGGTTGAACACCTCGGTGAGACGTGGAGCCTCCTGATCCGGGCGGCCGCCTGACGCGACGAAGAACTCACTCATCGCTGCTTCCCACGCGGCCGTGCGGGGATCGTTCTCAAGGGCCCGCTGCGCGGCCTCGTCGTCATCGGTCTCGTAGTAGCCGATGAGGAGTCCGTCCTCGCGCAGAAAGAGCGAATAGTTGCGGCGACCGGCATCGGCGATCGCCTGGAGCATCTCGGGCCAGACCGCCGCATGCCGCTCGGCGTACTCGGTGAGCCGGTCGGGCTTCACCTGCAGCTGAAAGCAGACACGCATGGTGCTCCTTGGGATTTGGCCGAGGATCCCGGGCCTCCCCTTTCGGGGAGACCCGGAATCCGACATGGTGTCGACTAGAAGTCGAACTCAGCGATGTTCTCGGCGTTGAAGCGGTATGGCTCTCCCAGCACGACGGTGCTATCGGCACCGACGGTGTAGCTGCCCAGGTCCCCGGCCTCAAACGTGTCGCCCTCGGCACCGGTGATCTCCCCGGCAACCAGCGCGTTCGCGGCGTAGGCGGTGAGGTACCCCAGCTCCTCCGGGTTCCACAGCGCGAACTCGGTGACGGTGCCGTCCTCGATGTACTCCCGCATCTGCCCCGGCGAGCCGAGACCGGTCAGCGCGATCTCGCCCTTCGCGTCCGAGGTCGACAGGTAGCGCGCAGCCGCAGCGATACCGACCGTGGTCGGCGACACGATGCCCTTGAGCTCCGGGTAGGTCTGCAAGAGCGCGGCGGTCTTGTCGAACGAGGTCTGGTCGTCATCGTCGCCGTACACGGTCTCTACGACCTCGATGTTCGGGTGATTCGCCTCGATGTCCTCGAGCATGAGGTCGATCCAGGTGTTCTGGTTGGTCGCGTTCGCAGCGGCAGACAGGATCGCGATCTGACCCTCATCGCCGATCTGCTCAGCGATCATGTCGACCTGAGCCTTCGCGATGCCTGCGGCGTCGGCCTGGTTGATGAACATGTCACGGCACTCGGGGTTCGTGTCGGAGTCGAAGGTGATGACCTTCACGTCATTGTCGCGCGCCTCGTTCAGCGCGTCGCAGATCGCCTGCGGATCGTTCGCCGCAACAGCGATCGCGTCGACACCCTGCTGGGTCGCGGTGTTGATGAAGCTCACCTGGGCGTCCGGGGTGGCCTCGGTGGGACCGACCTCGTTGAACTCCCCGCCGAACTCCGCAGCCGCGGCCTGTCCGCCAGTGCGCGACGCATCGAAGTAGGGGTTTCCCAGGTTCTTCGGCAGGAAGGTGATGCTCGCACCGCCCTCACTGCCACCCGACTCGCCACCGGCGTCCGAGTTGCCACCGGCGCATCCGGTGAGCAGCAGTGCAGCTGCAGTAGCGACCGCGACAAACGCGCCCGCCTTCTTATTCTTGAACAGCATCGTTCTGTTTTCCTTTCATTGATCCCGCCTATTGAGCGAGTTTTTGGAGGTATCGGATTGACGTTGATAGACGAGAACTATGAGTTCTCGGGCTTTGCAGCCGGCATACCGGCGAGTCTTCGCTTGCGACCACCTGCCTTCTCACGCACGGCCGCGAAGACGCTCGAGGAGATAACCGCGAGAATCAGCAGCACACCCGTAATGATGTTGATCACATCGGCACCGACATTTGCGAGGCGGAGTGCGCTGCCGAGCACGCCGATGAGCAGCACACCGGCGATCACCCCGTGCAGTGCACCGCGGCCACCGAAGATCGAGACGCCGCCGAGCAGTACCGCAGCGATCACCTGCATCTCCATGCCGGTCGCGTTATCGCCACGCGCACTGCCATAGCGCAGGGTGTAGTACACGCCGGCGAGCGCTGCCACCGCCCCGCTGAGCACGAACAGCACCAGCTTGGTACGCTCGACGTTCACGCCCGAGAAGCGTGCGGCTTCAGGCGACAGGCCGATCGAGTAGATCCCGCGCCCGAACTTCGTGAAGTGGAGCATCAGAATGAACACGACCGCGAGCACCACGAAGATGAGTACCGACGCGGGGATGCCGCTCGAACCGAGCTTCGCCTTGGCAAGGTCGGTCCAGAACTGGGGAAAATCGGTGACCGCGGTGGTGCCGAGCAAGCCGATCGCCAGGCCGCGGTAGAGCGCCAGGGTACCGATGGTGACCGCGAGCGAGGGAAGCCCCACGGCCGTCACCAGAATGCCGTTGATAAACCCAGCGATGAGGCCCGCGGCGATGGCCAGGATGATCGTGAGTCCGAAGGGCACACCCGCCTGCGTCAGCACACCGGTGAGCACGCTCGCGAAGCCGACGACGCTGGCGACGGACAGGTCGATCTCTCCGGTGACGATGATGGCGGTCATCGGCAGGGCCATGATGAGCACCGGGAACATGTCCATGAGCAGGTAGGTCAAGGTGATCTTCGACCCGAAGTTCGGCACGATGGCGGTCGCGACGATCACGACGACGACGAGGAGTCCGATGATTGCCATCTCGCGGGTCGCGAAGAGGCGCTGCCAGAGTGGGCGGTCGTACTCGGCGATCGGCCGCAGCGAGCTGGTCTGAGTGGCGACGGCGCTCATTGGGCGACCTCCCGTTCTTCGATGAGTTTTCGATGCTGTCTGAGCGAAAGCACCCGGTCGAGCACGATCGCCCCGATGATCAGCACGCCGACCACGGCGCGCTGCCAGAAATCTGGGACACCCACGACGGGCAGCGCACGGTTGATGGTCATGAGCAGGAACGCACCGATTGCCGCTCCCCATACGGTGCCGACTCCGCCGAAGATCGCGACACCGCCAATAACCGCCGCGCCAACCGCATCGAGCTCCCAACCGAAACCGGCCTGAGAATTGATCGTGCCGTACCGCGCGGCGTAGAGTACCCCGGCGAAGCCCGCGAGTGCACCCGAGAGCACGAACGCCGTGAGCACGCGGCGGGTCACGGGCAACCCGTAGAGCTCCGCGGCGGCCGGGTCGGATCCGATCGCGTAGTTCTCGCGGCCGGCACGCGTGTTACGCAGCCACCAGGCGACAGCGATCAACACGACCACCGAGATGATCGTGAGGACTGGAATCGTGAAGATCTGGGCGGTGCCGAGTCCGAGGAACTCTTTGGGCATGTCCGACGCGTTGATGCGATCCGAGCCAGTCCACAGCACGTTGATTCCGCGGTATGCATACATCGTGCCGAGCGTGATCACGAGCGCCGGCACCCTCGCGAATGCGACGAGCGCGCCGTTGACGAACCCCAACAGCGCCCCGAACACGACGGCGATCAGCATCACGACGATAACTGGCAAGCCGGGCATATCGATGAAGAGGCGCCCGGTCAGGTAGGCGCTGAGTCCCAGCACCGAACCCACCGACAGGTCGACGTTGCGTGTGATGAGCACGACCGCCTGGCCCACCGCGACGAGCAGGAGCAGCGACGGCGTAAGCCAGAGGTCTCGGTAGCCATCGGGGCTGAACAGGAAGTTTGAGTTGCGCAGGGTAGCGATCAGCACGACGATCGCGAGCGCGAGCAGAATACTTGCCTCACGTGCGCTTGCGAGCTTGCGGAGCCCACGCACGAAGCCGTTCTGCGGCTCGGTGCTCATGACCTGTGCGGTGCTCATGCGGCGTGCTCCGTTTCTTCGTTCGCGCCGTGAGTGGCAGCGTGCATGACGTTCTCCTGTGTCGCCTGTTCGCGGTCGATCGTCGCGGTGATTCGGCCCTCGCGCATGACGACCACTCGATCGGCCATACCGAGCACCTCGGGCAGTTCGCTCGAGATCATCAGCACGCCCATGCCCTGTTGGGCCAAGGTCGAGAGCAGCCGGTGCACCTCGGATTTCGTGCCGACATCGATGCCTCGAGTGGGCTCATCGATGATGAGTACTTTCGGATTGGTCGCGAGCCACTTGGCAAGTACCACTTTCTGCTGGTTGCCGCCCGAAAGCGTGCCCACCAGGGTTGTCATCGCGTTTGCCTTGACTTCGAGCTGTTCCGACCAGGGGCGGGCGGCGCGGTTCTCGGCACCGGTGGTGATGAGGCCGAGCTTCGATATGGAATCGAGGATCGCGGCCGCCGTGTTCCGCGCGACACTCTCCTCGAGCACGAGGCCCTGCTTGCGCCGATCCTCGGGCACCAGCGCAAGGCCCGCACGCATCGCGGCCGTCGGTTTGCCCGGGGCGACTCGCTTGCCATCGACCTTGACGGTGCCGGTGCGGTATCCGTCGACACCGAAGATGGCTCGGGCCACCTCGCTGCGCCCCGCACCGACAAGGCCCGCGAGACCGACAATCTCGCCCGCCCTCACGGTGAAGCTGATGTCGTTGAAGATGCCGGGGCTCGTGAGCCCTTCGACCTCGAGGAGCGGCGCGCCGATCTCGGCCTCGAGCTTGGGAAACAGCTCCGTGATCTCTCGACCCACCATCTCGGCCACGATCTTCTCGGGGTTCGTATCGGCCGTGGCCGTTGTCGAGACATAGCTCCCGTCGCGCATCACCGTGATCGTGTCGCAGAGGTCGAACACCTCGTCGAATCGATGCGAGATGAACACGAGCGCACGGCCCTCGTCACGCAGTGAGCGCGCCACTGCGAACAGTCGCTCAACCTCGACACCCGAAAGCGCGGCGGTCGGCTCATCCATGATCAGCACCTGCGCATCGAGCGAGACTGCCTTCGCGATCTCGATCATCTGCTGGTCGGCGATCGAGAGCCCGTCGGCGGTGCGATCGGGGTCCATTGCGACGCCGAGCTGCGAGAAGAGGGACTCGACCTCGCTGCGCATCCGCGACCGATCGATGCGCCCAAAGGTGCCCACCGGCTGACGCCCCATGAAGATGTTCTCGGTCACCGAGAGGTCGGGAAAGAGCGTCGGCTCCTGGTAGATCACGGCGATTCCGGCCTGCTTCGCCTCGGCAGTGCTCGTGAAGTCGACGAGTTCCCCGTTCAGGCGGATCTCGCCCGCGTCCCGGCGGTACAGGCCGGCGATGATCTTCACCACGGTCGACTTACCCGCGCCGTTCTCACCGACGAGCGCGTGGATCGAACCCGGCTGCAGCGTCAGCTGCCCGTCTCGGAGAGCCACCACTTGGCCGAAAGCCTTGGCAACACCTCGCAGTTCGAGCGCTGGCGCATGAGTCTGCGATCTCTTCATTGATTTCACGAGCCTTCTGCCGCGTGCACGGCGATCGGTACGAGCAAAGGAAACGGTAATGAATCGTTTCAACCAAATTTCACTGCAGAGTTAAACACACGTACGAGGGCGAGGTCAAGTCGGAGCCACGAGCGTTATTGAACCGTTTCAATCTAGGATATAGTTGCTGTGGCCGAGCCCACGCTCGAGCCAGTAGGGAGTTGTCATGGCGGCAAGCGTTCGAGACGTCGCGCGCGAGGCAGGCGTGTCCGTCGGAACCGTGTCCAACGTGCTCAATCATCCCGATAAGGTCTCCCCCGCAACCGTCGCACGCGTGACCGCGGCTATCGAGCAACTCGGGTTCGTTCGCAACGACGCGGCACGCCAGCTGCGGGTCGGGCAGAGCCGAACGATCGGTCTCGTGGTGCTCGACACGCGCAACCCATTCTTCACCGACCTCGCTCACGGAGCCCAGGATCGCGCCCTCGCCTCCGGGTTCACCGTGTTGCTCGGCGGCAGCGACGAGTCAACCAGGCGCGAGTCACTGCTCCTTGACCGTTTCGAAGAGCAGCGAGTGGCGGGTCTGCTCATTTCCCCCGTGCACACCGACCTCACTCGCCTCTGGCGGCTCCGCGAAGCCGGTACGTCAGTCGTGCTCGTGGACCGCGGCAGCGCCGACCACTCGTTTTCCTCGGTTTCGGTCAACGATGTTGAAGGCGGGCGCGTTGCGGCACAGCACCTGGTCGACCTCGGGCGCACTCGCATCGCATTCATCGGAGGGCCGCTGGCGATCGAACAGGTCTCGCAGCGTCTCGAGGGCGCGCAATCCGTTGTCGCCAAGTATGCTGGCGTGTCCCTCAGCATCTACGAGACCGGCGCACTGACCGTGCTCGAGGGGCGTCGAATCGGCGAGCACATTGGGTCGCTCCCGGCGCACAGCCGTCCCGACGCGATCTTCACCGCGAACGACCTCCTCGCCATGGGTGTGATCCAGGCGCTAGTGATGAACGGATCGCTGCGGGTCCCACAGGACGTCGCCTTAGTGGGCTACGACGACATCGACTTTGCTGGGGCGGCAGTCGTGCCCATCACGTCAGTGAGGCAACCGTCCGCGGAGATCGGCTCGACTGCGGTCGATCTGCTTCTGCGCGAGGCCGCAGGTGATCGCAGCCCGGAGCAGATCGTGTTCCAACCCGAGCTCATCGCGCGCGCCTCAACCCTCGGCGGTTCGGCTAGCTAGTTTCCCAGTACCGTTCACGGTCGGTCCGATGCCGCATCGCGGCGATCACCGCTGCCATGTCGTCGGTGCCGTGCCCCAGCGCCTGAGCTTCACTGTAGAGCGCGGCGCAACCGTCGATCAGCGGACTCGAGTGCCGAGCGCGGCGAGCTTGCCCCTGCACGAGCAGACAGTTCTTGAGCACGTCGGGTATGGCCGCGTGCGGAGCCCAATCGCCCGTGGCAAGCTTCTTCGCTTTCGCTCGCGACACAGCTGAGGCCATCGGCCCCGCATCGAGCACCTGCCGCAGGATCTCGATGTCAACCCCGTTTTCCTCCGCGAAGTGAAAGGACTCAGCGAGCCCGGTCACGAGTGTGATGAGGAAGGTGTTGACGGCCAGCTTCATCGTGAGTGCCGCAGGTACCCGGCCACACCGGAACACCATGGCGCTCATCGCACGGATCAAGGGCTCAATCGGGTCGAGCGCTTCGGGGTCACCAGCGACCATGGAGATCACTGTGCCGTCGACTGCAGGTTGCCGCGATCCGGACACCGGGGCCTCGACGTAGGTGCCGCCTGATTGAGCGATGAAGCTTGCGAGGCCGGCCGAGTACTCGGGAGTCACGGTGCTCATGAGGACCACGGTTCGATCCTGGAGCGGCATCGCGCCATCTAGCCTGAGCACGTCATCGATTGCTGCTTCGTCCGAAAGCATGACAAAGATGATCCTCACGCGCTCAAAGACGGCGCGCGCCGACTCGGCGACGGTCGCTCCCGCAGCCTCCAGGTCGTCGCACGACGAACGAGTGCGATTCCAGACGACGAGTGGCGTCCGCTTGATCAAGTTCGCTGCCATCGCAGAGCCCATCAGCCCCAGACCAATAAAACCGACTGGTGTGCGCTCGCGCTGCGAAGTCTTGCTCATGGTTCCGGCCGCCTCGTGTCGTAATCAGTGCGCGTTGGCCGAGCGCCGTATCCGTCGCGCCTCACGTAGTAGATCGTGCCCACGCAGATGGCAGCAAGGACAGCCGCCGCGACCACGAGTCCCGTCAGCATGATCACTCCTCATTTCACGGACCAGATCCCGGTCCACTCGCTCACATTGCAATCCAATACCCACGCATCATGTACTTCCTAGGGCCACTTTGCATAAACTGGACTTATGACGTTCAGTACAGCGGGGTCCCGACTCTCAGCTCGAGGCCTGATGAATCTGGTCGGCGAACTCGATGACTCCCGCCCCGTCTACGAGGCGCTCGCGGAGCGCGTTCGTCTCCTGATCATGGATGGGCGCATCCCGGTGGCGACGCGGCTTCCGTCCGAACGCGAACTCGCCGCACAGACTGGGCGAAGCCGCACCACCATTGTTGCGAGCTATCAGGCGCTGCGTGACGCAGGCTACCTGCAGAGTCGCCGTGGTTCGGGAAGTCGTGTCGTGCTCCCAACCCCCGAGGGCGGCGGCCGCACCGCGGGTGGAACCATCGACTTTGCACGTGCGGTTCCCCCACCCGTCGAAGGCTTACGCGATATCTTTGCCCGGGTCGGCGAGCGGATGGTGGACGCACTTGAGGGACCCGGCTTCGACCTGCTCGGAAGCCCCGGTCTTCGCGACGCAATCGCACAGCGCTACACCGACCGTGGGCTCGCCACCACCCCGGATCAGATCATGGTCACCATGGGCGGTCAACACGCGATCTCGCTCATCGCGCACGCTTTCCTGATGCGTGCGGATCTCGCCCTCATCGAAGCGCCAACGTACCCACACGCCTACGACGCGCTTCGGCGCGCTGGTGCGCGCTTTGTCACTACACCGGTAACAACCGGCGGATGGGACGCCGACCACCTGGTCGATATCCTCGCTTCGGCACGACCGGCCCTTGCCTATCTGGTTCCAGACTTCCAGAACCCGACGGGGGCATCCATGCCACCTGCATCCCGAGCCGCAGTGGCAGCAGCTGCGCGACGGAGTGGCACCCTTCTGGTCATCGACGAGACGACGGCGGACCTGACGATCGACCGAGGCTGGGACGACGGCCCCTTTGCCCGACACGCGCGGAGAAGGTCCCCCTCCGACGGATCGGGCGTGATCACGGTGGGATCTCTGAGCAAGTCGATCTGGGGCGGGCTGCGACTGGGGTGGATACGGGCCGACAGTGCGACCATCCGGCGCCTCGCCCAGGCGCGGCCGGCAGGCGACCTCGGGACGCCTCAGATGGAGCAGCTGCTCGGGGAACATATCGTGAGAGCGATGCCCGAGCTCCTGCACCGACGCCGGGAGCTCTTGAGGGAACAACGCGCGGTGCTCACCCGGCTGCTGAACGAGCACCTGCCGCAATGGACGGTACCCTTCCCTGACGGCGGACTCTCGCTCTGGGTGCGGCTGAACCGGCCCGCGAGTTCCGCACTCACGAGCGTCTGCGAAGCCCGCGGCCTTGACCTTGTCGCAGGACCGAAGTTCTCGATCGACGGAGCGTTCGAACACTACATTCGGCTCCCGTTTACCTCGTCCGTCGCGGAGCTGGAGCGCGGGGTGACTGTACTTGCTGATGCGTGGGAGGACGTATCGTCTCAGGGGTCTCCAAGGGTCGGAGCCTCGAGAATGCCTGCGATGGTCTAGGCAGTCCACTTTTCACGGTTGGACCGTGAGGTGCCGACTGCACGTGTGATGGACTGTGTCGACGAAAGGAATCCAGCATGCATCAGTTTCAGCGCACACCGAAGCAGCTTCGCGAAGTCGAGTACTCGGAGATCCTCCGAGTACCGGCTATGAGCGTGGGAACCTACTATTTGCCAGCAGGCGCGATAGACCCGCAGAGTCCACACACCGAAGACGAGATCTACGTGATTCTGGAGGGCCGTGGGATCCTGCGCACCGAGAGCGGCGACGGTCTCGCCGTGCCCGGGGCAGCGCTGTTCGTTCCCGCCGGCGAACGCCACTCCTTTACCGAGATCACCGAGCCGTTGTTTATGTACGTCATCTTCTCCCCGGCGGAGGGCACGGCTTCGGGTCCGCGGCAGTGACACCACGCATCAATTGGCTTCGCGCGCGTTCGCATTTCGACGCACATGGCTTCGAGCATGCGCGACGGCGGCATCGAGATCGTCGAAGAAGTGCTTGTGGTGCCGCAATTGCCGCACCACTCCGACGCGCTCGACCAGGGCGAGATGTTCTTCTCGGACCCCCTTGAGCAGCACGGTGACTCCTTGTTGCTCAAGGTCGCGAACCACCTCGACGAGAGCCTGAGCGCCGGTCGCATCGAGATACCGTAGCTGCGACAGCCGCAGCACGACGACCTCGGTGTCGCCGACCTGAGTCATCTCCTTGAGCAGGCGCTCAGCGACACCGAAGAACATGAGTCCGTCGAGGCGGAAGATCGCGATGCGCTCATCACCGTCATGAGCTGGCCCCGGGATGGGTTCCATCCGCACGCTACCGAGCCGCGCGAACTTCCATAGGGTCAGCAGCGCGGCGCACACGATTCCGATCTCGATGGCGACGATCAGATCGAAGGCCACAGTGATCACGGCCGTAAGCAGGTACGAGAACGCGTCGGATCGGGTCGACCCCAGCACGCGCCTGCCGACTGGAACCGACACCATTCGTGCCGCGGTGACCATCAAGACCCCCGCCAGCGCCGCGAGCGGAATCTGCCCGACCAGCCCAGATGCGAGGTACACCACGGCCAGCAGCACGAGCGCATGCGTGATCGCAGCAAGACGCGTGCGCGCGCCGGAGCGCACATTGACCGCGGTCCGGGCGATGGCCCCCGTTGCGGGCATACCGCCGAAGAGGCCCGCCGCGATTGAGGCAAGCCCCTGGCCGACGAGCTCACGGTCAGGGTGGTACGGACCGGTCGTCGATCCACCGGGACCCGGCAGGCCGGAAGCCACCCGTGCGGAAAGCAGCGACTCGATACCTGCGAGCGCGACGATCGCGATGATCGGACCGACCAGGGTTGGGAGTGCCGAGAGTTCGAGCGAGGGCAGTGCTGGGGTCGGAAGCGAGTCAGGCAGGACACCGAGACGCGGAACGTCGAGCCCGAACAGGGTCACGACGAATGTCGCGACAACGATCGCGATGAGACTCGCCGGAAGAGCTCGATGGATTCGCGGAAGCAGCAGCATGAGCACGGCAACAATGACCACCACCGCGAGGCTGGCGAATGCCGAGGGGTACTCCGCCGCCATGATCGCGTCCCAAGCGGCGAGCACCGTGTTCTCCCCGTGTACCGCGTCAACCGCGACGGCGAGGGGTACCTGCTGCAGGAAGATAATGATGCCGATGCCAACAGTGAAGCCCTCAACCACCGGCCACGGAATGTACCCGACCGCACGACCGAGACGGGAGGCCCCCACCAGGACCAACACGATCCCAGCAAGTACCGCCAGCATCGCGACCATGCCCGGGCCGTGGGTTGCGACTATCGGAGCCAGGACCACGACCATGGCACCCGTGGGCCCCGAAACCTGCACGTGTGAACCGCCGAAGACCGCGGCGACAATGCCAGCGATCACTGCGGTCACGAGACCGGCGGCAGCGCCGACCCCCGAACTCACGCCGAAGGCCAGTGCGAGCGGCAACGCGACGATGCCAACGGTGATACCGGCAAAGAGGTCCTGTCGCCAGGATCGAGCCGCCCCAGCGTAGTCGGATGCCTGGGGAAGCAATGACCGAATCGCTCGACCCGCCCGATTGAGTGGTCGATGGTTCAATTGGGTCAATGGACCACTTCCGCTCCGGAGAGCGCGGGCAACTGCTGCGCGGTGGAGAGCTGTTCCCGCATGTCCTCCAAGGTGTCGAGCAGAAACGCGCGGGCGATCCCCAGCAGCTCAGCGACCTTTGGGTGCGCGAGCGAATAGGTAACAGAGCTCGCACTGCGCACACTGGTCACCACCCGATGACGTCGCAGTACAGACAGATGCTGCGACAGGTGCGAAGCCTCGAGGCCGGTCTCCGCCAGGAGCGTGGCTACGGTGCACTCCTGCCCGGGCGATGCGACGAGGATCTCGAGCACGCGGATGCGTACGGGGTGCGCGAGCGCCTTGAAGAGGTTCGCCTTGATCTCATAGAGCGGCGCTTCGAGCGCGGAGAACATGCGGCGAGACCCCCTGGTTTGCGGATTGATAAAACCATCATATCGTAGTTCTCCCGGCTGAACGCGCGTCGCGGACCGCGAGAGCAGTGACCAGGCCTGTGGCCGCAAGGAACACCAGCTGCATTGCAGTTCGTGGCACGAGATGGTCCCACCAAGGCAGCTCACCACCCGAAAGTAGGGCTATCGGCCAGATGCAGGTCTTGTTCACATCACCAGCAGTCGAAACGTTGCTCTGGGTACCCGACAACGTGTCGTTCGCGCAGAACCATCGGGAACGAGGCAGCAGCACTGGCTGTATAACGCCGCTCGCACCACTGCTCAACATCATCGCTCTGTGAAACGAAGCAACCCCCGGCAGCCGAAGCATGAGACCGGGGGCCACCGAAGCTATCGAGTGTGACCACTGGAATGCTCCGGATTGCTCGGTCTAGTTTAGCAACGGCAATGGTAAACAGGAACAGATTCATAGCGTGAAGCAGCGGCGCTTTCGGATTCACCACAAGCCCGTCCGAAATGCCTCTGTCGTTTGTCGCTCACTTCGGAGCCAACCAATCATTCCAATAGGGTCGATAGCTCCAGCCAGCGCTCCTCGAGCGCGGCGACCTCCGACTCGACCGCGGTGATCTTCGCCATCTCGGCGTTCAGCAACATGTAGTCACTCTGGTCGAGTTCGGCGAGACCGCTCTTCGCGCGCTCGATGTCAGTCTGCAGACGCTCCATCTTGCGTTCGACCGAAGCGAGTTCCTTCTCGGCGGCGCGCAGTTCGGCACCCGACAGCGCAGGTTCTGCGACCGCATCTGCCGATTTCGAAGCAACCGCGCCGGAGTCGGAGGCGCGCCCCTGCGCGGCCCGCAACCTCAGGTACTCGTCCACCCCGCCGGGCAGGTGGCGCAGGCGACGGGCCCCGTCTGAATCCGCGAGGATCGCGTACTGCTGATCCGTGACGCGCTCCAGGAAATACCGGTCGTGCGACACCACGATGAGGGTGCCCGGCCACGAGTCGAGCAGATCCTCGATCGCGGCGAGCATATCGGTGTCGAGGTCGTTCGTCGGCTCGTCGAGAATGAGCACGTTCGGCTGGTCGAGCAGGATCAGCAACAGCTGCAGCCGGCGCTTCTGACCGCCGGAAAGATCCTTCACCGGTGTTGACAGTTGCGCGCTCGAGAAACCCATGCGCTCGAGCATCTGGCCGGGAGTGAGCTCCTGCGCCTTCGAACCGGTGCCGACCGTGAAGCTCGTGCGCAGGCGGCCGATCACCACGCGCACGGGCTCGTGCAGGTGCTCTTCGAGCTCATCGAGGCGCTGCGTCAATGTGGCGACCTTAACCGTCTTGCCGCGCTTCACGCGCCCCGACGTCGGTTCGACGGTCCCCGCGATCAGGCCGAGCAGGGTGGACTTGCCAGCACCGTTGACTCCGAGGATCCCAGTGCGCTCCCCTGGCGCGAGCAGCCAGGTGACGTCGTCCAGCACGGTCCGCTCACCGTAGCGGACACCGACGTCGAGAAGGTTCACCACTTCCTTGCCGAGGCGTGACACCGCGAGCGACTTCAGCTCGGTCGCGTTGCGGATCTCGGGCACGTCGGAAATCAGCTCGTTCGCCGCGTCGATGCGGAACTTCGGCTTCGAGGTGCGAGCGGGCGCACCGCGGCGCAGCCAGGCCAGCTCTTTGCGGGCGAGGTTCTGCCGCTTCTGCTCAATCGACGCCGCCTGCCGATCACGTTCGACGCGCTGCAACACATACGCGGCGTAGCCGCCCTCGAACGACTCCACGATGCGGTCGTGCACCTCCCAGGTCGTGGTGGCGACCTCGTCGAGAAACCAACGGTCGTGCGTCACAACGAGCAGCGCACCCGCGTTCGCTGACCATCGCCGCTTCAGGTGGTTCGCGAGCCAGGCGATCGCTTCGACGTCGAGGTGGTTCGTCGGCTCGTCGAGGGCGAGGATGTCCCAGTCAGCTGACAGCACCCGGGCCAGGGCGACACGCCGACGTTGGCCTCCGGAGAGCGATTCGACTGGCGCACGCCAGTCGAGATCCTCGACCAAACCGCCGATCACGTCTCGCACTCGCGCGTTGCCCGCCCACTCGTGCTCCGGCGCGTCACCGACGATCGCGTGACCGACGGTCTCACCGGCGGCGAAGCGATCTTCTTGGTCGAGCACGCCGATGCTCGTTCCGGCGCGTCGTGTGACCCGACCGCCGTCGGGTGTGCGGCGGCCGGCAAGCATCATCAGCAACGACGATTTACCGTCGCCGTTGCGACCGACGATACCGATGCGATCCCCCTCGCTCACGCCGAGCGTGACGGAATCGAAGACGAGTTTGGTGGGAACTTCGAGGTGCAGGGCTTCAGCCCCGAGCAGATGCGCCATCCGTCGCGTTCAGACGCTGCAGCAGGTTCCGCCGCAGCAGCCCCCGGTCGCAGCATCATCCGCGGTATCAGCGAGCAGGTTCAGAATCTCGATGCTCTCAGCCGAGGCGGACCCGGCTACCCCGCCGCCGAACCCCATTGCTGCGGCAGCTGCTTCGATGCTCGCATCCGGGTTGCCTGCCACAACCTTGCTGTCGTGGCGTTCACTTGCCAGGTGTTCGTTCATCTCACTCCTCCTCAAACCCTCGTATCAGCACCTGCTCGAGCACCTGGGCGAAGGTGTCCGCGGATTGCGCACCGGACACCCCGTACTTCTCATCGAACAGGTAGAACGGAACACCGCCCACACCGAGCATACGCGCACGGGTGATGTCACGTTCGACAGCCTCGGCGAGGTCCTCATCAACGAACGCGTCGCGCACCTCATCGGGATCGAGACCGACCTCTTCGCTCAGTTCGACGAGGGTCTCGACATCCGACACCCGGCGCCCCTCAGCAAAGTATGCGGTGAACAGCCGGGCCTGAAGCTCGGCCTGCAGGCCCTGAGACTTCGCCAGGTGCAGCACCCGGTGGGCACGGCTGGTATTCGAGTGCTGCAGCTTCTCGAAATCGATGGTGAGGCCGTCGGCCTCAGCGATTCGCGTCACGTGCTGCAGCATCTCCTCGAGTTGCTCCCGCGGCATGCCCTTATGCTTCGTCAAGAAATCCATCTCGTCGCCGTCGAAGTGCTCCGGGGTATCTGGGGCGAGCTCGTAGCTATGATTCTCGATCTCGACCTCGACATCCGGGTGTGACTTCGCGAACTCGGTGAGGCCTGCTTCGAACCTGTGCGTACCGATATAACACCAGGGGCATGCGATGTCCGACCAGATGTCGACCTTGATGGCAGTCATACGAGGTGCAACGCACGGATCACCGCAATATTCCGATGAGACGGTCCGTATGCCAAAGTAAATACCAGTGCCTCAAGGGGGAATAGTTATGCATTCGACCACTCATCGTTGGTCACGACCCGCGCGAGCGATCGTGGGCGTGCTTGCCGCGATCGCCGGCATCGCACTGTTCGCGGTCTCGCTCTCGCCGCAGCAGGTGTCAATCGTCACTGGCTTGGGGCTCGCCATCGCGGGTGTCTCACTCCTGTTTCGCGTGGGCGAGGATCGTGCCCAGACGCTTCTCGGGCGCATCGCTGGGGGCGCGCTCATTGCGCTCGGCATCGTTCTGGCGGCCTGGCCCGACGCGGGTGCACCCTGGCTCGCGTTCCTGGTCGCGGCGGCGATCATGGTTCACGCTGCGGTGTCCCTCATCGCCGCGCTGCGCGGGGACAAGGATCTGCGAGCCGCCAGGGTGCTCATTGCGTTGGCAGGCATCGGCTTCGGCGTGCTCACCCTGTCGTGGCCGGTGCTTACCCTCGCGCTGTTCCGCCTTGCCGTCGGCGCATGGCTTGTGTTCCTCGGAGTGCGCCTCGTCATCGACCATGCGCCCGCGGTCAAGCATGGGGGCCGGTTCGCTACCTGGGCCCGCACGATCGGTGCCGCGCTGGCGCTCGTACTGTCGGTCGGCGCGGCATACGGCAGCGCGCAGCTGCTTGGTGGCACGCCCCTGCCCGCACCGACCTCGTTCTACTCAGCGCCCGAGTCGTTACCGAGCGGTCACGGACAGCTCATTCGCACGGAGCGGCTCACCACCGGGGTGCCCACCGGCACGCAGGCCTGGCGGATGCTCTACACGACCACCGATGCGCACGGGAAACCCGCGGTGTCGAGCGGCACGATCCTCGCCCCGGCCGATCCCGATGGTTCGGAACTGCCTCTGCTCACGGTCTCGCACGGCACAACTGGTGTGGTCGACGGATGCGCGCCCTCGCTCAGCGCGACCCCGTTCGCCGACGGTGCCGGCAGTGCAATGGCCGAGATGGTCGCCGATCACGGCTGGGTGGCCGTCATCTCCGACTACGTCGGCATGGGAACTGAGGGCACGGCGGCGTATCTCGTGGGTGACTCGGAGGCGAAGAACGTGCTCGACGCGTCGCTCGCTGCGCAGCAGTTCGAGGAGTTGTCGATCTCGAGCGACACCGTCGTCTGGGGACACTCCCAGGGAGGGCAGGGGTCGCTGTGGACCGGGCAGATCGCAACCGACTACGCGCCGTCGCTCCAGGTGCTCGGGGTGGCCGCATTCGCGCCCGCGGCAGACCTCTACGGGCTCGCGGACGCTGATAAGAAGACGGCACCGGGTAAGACGGTGTCTGCTTACATCGCATCGACGTGGAACGAGGTGTTCCCCGAGCTCTCGCTCGAGTCGCAGCTAACCCCGGGCTCCCGCGGTCCGGTCGACCGGATCGGACAGCTCTGCTTCAACGGGAGCGACGCGCTCTCGGCGATCCTGTTGGGCAGCCAGGTGCCGAATCAGGTGTTCCCCGACGACGTGCTCGCGGGGCCGTTCGGCGATCTGCTGAAGCAGCAGACGCCTACGGGTCCGTGGCCGGCCCCGGTGCTGGTCGCGCAGGGGCTCGATGACCCGCTCGTGCTGCCACGGCTGCAGCAGGGATGGGTCGACGATCGGTGCCAGGCGGGTATGGCGATCGATTACCGCACCTTCGACGGGCTGAACCATGTGAGCCTGGTTGCTGCCGATTCTCCGCTCACGACGCAGATCGTCGAGTGGACGCTCGACCGTTGGGAGGGAGCGCCCGCCCCGGACTCGTGCACGTCACAGGAGTATCCGCAGCAGGCCGGCTGATCCCCGCACAACGGCGATCGCGGTCAGTGGGCGACGGATTCGGTTGCCCGAGCGATCGCGAGGAAGTGTGTGATATCGAGTTGCTCGGCCCGCGCGGTCGGGTCGATGCCAGCATAGGCGAGGATCGCGGCCGCCCCGTCCGCCGAAGACGGGATGCCGAGCACACCCTGAAGGGATTGCCTGAGCATCTTCCGCCGCTGCGCGAATGCGGCATTCACGAGCGCGAAGGTGCTAGCCCGCTCAGCCTCCGTGCCAAGTGCGACGGGTGCCCGCCGGTAGCCGACCAACACGGAGTCGACTCCCGGTACCGGCCAGAAGATCTGACGGCTGACGGTTCCGGCGAGACGCCACGAACCGTACCAGGCCGCCTTGGCGCTCGGCGCGCCATAGGCCTTCGAACCGGCAGCGGCGGCAATGCGATGCCCGACCTCCGCCTGCACCATGACGAGTCCCGAGCGGAGCCCGGGGAGAAGATCGAGCAGGTGCATGAGGATCGGCACTGAGACGTTGTACGGAAGGTTTGCGACCATGACCTCGGGCACCTGCCCAGTCTCGGCGTCTGCAAGCTGATCCAGGGCGACGTTCAACGCATCCGCACGTACCACGCGCAAACGTCGCTCGTCGGCCGCCTGCGGCTGCATCGCGGCGAGGGTACGCGGCAGCTCGGCGGCGAGGCGGTGATCGATCTCGACTGCCGTGACCGCCGCGCCGGCTTCGGTGAGTCCGAGGGTGAGCGAACCGAGACCGGGGCCGACCTCAACGACCCGGTCCCCCGCCTCCACCCCGGCGAGGCGCACGATTTTGCGCACCGTATTGGGGTCGATGACGAAGTTCTGGCCGAGCTTCTTCGTCGGAGTCACGTCAAGCCGCTCCGCCAGCTCCCGCACCTCCTGGGGTCCGAGCAGCCTAGCCATCACCGTCCGAGTCCCAGCTGCCGTACACCCGCTCGGTGTTCGCGGCGAGGCGCGCGCACAGTTCATCGAGCGGTTGATTCAGCGTCTGCGCCATGCGCTGCACGGTGTGCGGGAGCAGGTACGGGGCATTTGGTCGGCCGCGGAAGGGTTCCGGCGTGAGGAATGGCGCGTCGGTCTCGATCAGCACTAACTCCGGTTTGGCCACCTCGAGCGCCTCGCGCAGGTTCGCTGCGTTCTTGAACGTCGAGGTGCCCGAGAACGACATGTACCAACCGTGATCATTGCAGATTCGGGCCAGCTCGGCGTCGCCGGAGAAGCAGTGGAAGACCGTCTTCTCCGGTGCCCCGATCCTGGTGAGCGTCTCGACGACCTCGTCGTGGGCGTCTCGGTCGTGGATCTGCAGAGCGAGATCGTTGCCCTTCGCGATGTCGATGTGCGCCTCAAAGGACTCGATCTGTGCCGCGCGGCCGTCTTCACCGGTGCGGAAGAAATCCAGTCCGGTCTCGCCGACGGCGCGCACCCGTGGCTGAGCTGCGAGGCGCGAGATCTCGGAGAGCTGGAAGCTCAGCAGGCCCTGCGCGAACAGCTTCGGTGCCTCGTTGGGATGCAGCGCGACCGCGGCGAGCACGCGCGGGTCGCTCGCCGCCAGTTCGGCGCTCCAGCGACTGGTCTCCAAGTCGGTGCCGACTTGCACCACGCCCGCGATGCCCACGGTCTCGGCCCGGTCGAGCGACTCGTGCGGTTCCAGCACCTCGTGGCCGTCTTCGAACTCCAGGTGCGTGTGGTTGTCGTAGATCGGAATCGGGAGCGCTTCTGGGAGGGGCGGGCGCGTGAGATCGCGCTTCTGCGTGCCGCCCGAGTCCACGGTGGAACGCCGTCGTAACCCACCCGCTGGGATCTGTGCAACCACTACTTGCCCTCTGCCTCGGATTCGATACGGGGAAACAGCACGCCGAGCGGCTGCAGCGGCGTGCCCGCGGCCAACCGACCCCACGTGCCAGCCGCTCGCAGCGGCCGCTCGCCCAGCGCCCCGAGAGCGTCTTCCGCACCGAGCGCCACCCAGAGCTTCTGCGTTGCGGCCGGGATCACCGGGTGCAGCAACTCGGCAAGCACTCGCAATCCTTCGGTCGCGGTCGCGAGTACGGTGGCGAGCCGATCCTGCTGCGCGGGATCCTTCGCGAGCGCCCAGGGCTGTTGTTCCTGCACGTAGCCGTTCAGGGCATCAACCAGCTTCCAGACCTCGGCGATGCCCTCGTGGATCGCGAACCTCTCGATGTGCCGATCGGCCGCCTGAGTGACATCGCGTGCGAGTTCGCGGATCGCGCGATCCTCGTCCGAGATCGCCGATTCGACCTCGCTGGGCATCACGCCGTCGAAGTACTTCGCGTCCATCGCGAGCACCCGGCTCGCGAGGTTGCCGAAGCCGTTCGCCAGTTCAGCGTGGTAGCGCGCGTGCAGGTCTTCCCAGCTGAATGAGCCGTCGTGCCCGAACGAGATGGCGCGCATGAAGTAGTAGCGGAAGGCGTCGCTGCCGAACGTGTCGGTGATCTCGTTCGGCGCGATGCCGGTGAGCTTCGACTTCGACATCTTCTCCCCGCCGACGAGCAGCCACCCGTGCGCGTACACGTGCTCCGGCACGTCGAGGCCTGCCGCCATCAGCATGGCCGGCCAGATCACGGCGTGGAAACGAAGGATGTCTTTGCCGACGATGTGGTTTCCCGGCCAGCGGCGCGCGAACTGGTTCTCGTCGGAGCCGTACCCTGTCGCGGTCACGTAGTTGAGTAGCGCGTCGAACCACACATAGGTCACGTGCGAGCTGTCCCAGGGGATCGGGATTCCCCAGTCGAAGGAGGTGCGCGAGATCGAGAGATCCTCGAGCCCCTGCTGCACGAACGCAACGACCTCGTTGCGTGCGCTCGCGGGCTGCACGAAATCGGGGCGCTCCTCGTAGAGCGCGAGCAGGCGATCCTGGAACGCGCTCATCTTGAAGAAGTAGTTCTTCTCCTGCAGCAGCTCGAGCGGTTTCGAGTGGATCGCGCACACCTTCTCACCCTCGAACGCGCCTTCACCGTCGAGGATCTCGCTCTTCGGTTTGAACTCCTCGCAGCCGACGCAGTAGAGGGCCTCGAACTCGCCCGCGTAGATGTGACCGTCGTCGTAGAGCTTCTGCAGGAATCTCGCAACACCCTCCTCGTGACGCGGATCGGTGGTGCGGATGAAGTCATCGTTCGAGATATCGATCGTGTCGAGCAGCGGCTTCCACGCGCTCTCGACGAGCCGGTCCGCCCACTCCTTGGGCGCGACCCCGTTCGCGGTCGCCGTGCGCAGAATCTTCTGCCCGTGCTCGTCCGTGCCCGTGAGGAACCATGTGTCGTCACCCGCCTGTCGGTGCCACCTCGCCAGCACATCGGCCGCGACCTCGGTGTATGCGTGCCCGATATGGGGTGCGTCGTTCACATAGAAAATCGGGGTGGTGATGAAGAACTTCTTCGGCTCGGGCATGATCTCCATTCTACTGAGCGCTCAGTCACTCAGCACACGAGTTACGGCGCGACGAGGATCACAGGCTCGTGCCGCACCGAGAAGTTCACCGAGTTCGCGATGAAGCAGTTCCGGTTGGCCTCGACGTGTGCGGTGAGCGCCGCGTCGACCATGCTCGCTTCAGCGACCGTCACGACCGGGTGCAGCACCACCTCCGTGAAGCGACCGCCCGCACCCTCCTGCACCATCGTGCCAACCGCCTCATCCGTGTACGCCGTGACCACCACTCCCGCGCGCACCGCCGAGTGCAGGTACGACAGCATGTGGCATTGCGCGAGAGCGGTGAC